>Ga0194129_10001301_pt1 | contig 41645 bp, 30 predicted proteins | sample TA2KigCa35mmetaG_FD_150862 | JGI IMG/M metagenome (GOLD analysis project Ga0194129, IMG submission 150862) | Freshwater microbial communities from Lake Tanganyika, Tanzania - TA2015038 Kigoma Deep Cast 35m | ecosystem: Environmental > Aquatic > Freshwater > Lake | place: Tanzania: Lake...
CGCAAGGATATGGAGTTGAAGGATCGCAACGTGCTGAATCTGAAGGTTCGCAAGGATATGGAGTTGAAGGTTCGCAAGGTGATGAGTCTGAAGGTTCGCAAGGTGATGAGTCTGAAGGTTCGCAAGTTGATGAGTCTGAAGGTTCGCAAGGAGATGATACTAACAATCCCCAAAATTCAAATCCAAAAATAAATATTAATTTAGAATATTTTTTAATATATATGAACGGTATAGCTGGAAATCAAGATTATTATTATTTAGATGATGAATTGAATTATGATGATTTAAATATTGATGAAATAAAACATTTAGATTATAATAATTATTCACAATACAATAAAGGTTTTAAATTATACAAAAAATATTATCATATAATTGCTGATTATATTGATAATCAGGGTGGATTAATTAGTATAAATTTGCATATAAATAATATAGATGAATATGATAAAGAAACAATATTTGAAGAATTAAAAAGAGATACAAAATTTGATAATATTTTTATATTAAAAATTACTTTATTTTTTCAGAATGGTCAAACATATATTATAGATCAAGAAAGTGGTTCATGTTCATGGTTTGCTTATTATTTTTCTATAATATTTTATTTAATAATATTTGAAAATTGTCAATCATACATAAATTTTATAAAAAATATCAATACTAGATTTAGTGATTATTTAGTAAAATTATTTACTTATGAAAATTTTAAAGAGGAATTAAAAATAATTAATTCAAGTAATTTTATATATATGAAAAAATTATGTAGTAAATTAATAGATTTTGGAATTATTGATAAAGAAATTTTATTTAATATTCAAGATTTAATTTACGATACTGAATTTACTATAAATTTAAAAAGAAAAAATATATTTTATCATAGAGCTTATTTATTTGATGAAAAAGATACTTATAAAAATTATATATATACAGAAAATTTAACTTCTAATGTAATGCCTTATAGTAGGAAAATAGATTGGATAAATTATAATTGGGTTATACAAAACGCAGTAGATTTTTATAAAGATTCATATGATATTTATATAAAAGAATATTCGGGTTATTTAGTTTTTAAAAATATTACAGATATAAATAAAGACTCTATAAAAAGAAATATAAATAGAAATTTTAAACAATCAGAAAAAGAGAATATATTGCATCTCGTTGATATATTTTTCCAAACGTATAATTATGATATTTGTGATAAATGTCCATCATATCTTTTTAATTTTATACCAATAATTTTATATATAAATTATATTAAAAGAATTAATGATGGATATCATATAATTTTAGATTTAGAAGATAATAAAGATGAATTATTTAGTTGTTGTATAATATTTTTAAGGTTATACATAATAAATGAAATTATATTGGAAATCAATAATATAGGAAATAAAGATAAAAAAGATAGATTAATTAATTTAATTATAAAACCTTTATTACAAGATGAACAATATTGGCAAATTACATTATATGAAAAAATAGATTTTGAATTTAAGATGTTTTCAGAAAAAATAATTTCAAAAAATAATATCTATGAAAGTTTTGATATTATTATTGATGATTATATTAATTATGAAAATTATGTTTATGATAATCCTAAATATATTAATTCTTTTTTTATAATTTGTAATTTAGAGAGAATATATAATAAACCAATAATTAAGGAAAAATTAATTAGATTTTTTGCTTCAAAATATTATTTAGAATTTAATATGGAAAATAAAGAAAGTGATATATGTTTATTTACATTATTATATAATTATCCTCCTCATATCTCTAATGGTTGGGATAAAAAAAATATAATACTTTTAAAATATGTAGATTCTTTTTTTTATAGAAAATTTTTTAAAATCTTAGATAAGAAAATTAATAATGAAAATCTTGATAATTTTATAGAGTACGTTAATAGAGAAAGATCTAATATTTTAGATTATAATTTATTTAATTTAATACCAAATTATGATGAGAATAAAAATATAATTTATGATAAGGAAACATGTTTAGAATATGAAGTTAAAAATTATGTTTTTACTCATATTAATTCATGTGTTATTTTTAGTTCTAATGAAGAAATTTTAATTTCTAATATTGACGATAAAAATAAATTTTTTATTTATAGTATTTATGAATCTAATATTATACAATATAATTGTAATCAAATATATAGAGATGAAAATCAACTAATATTTAAAATAAATAAAATATTTTTTAATGAAAATAAAATTATACAATATAATAAAATATTTTATCCATTTAAATACATGATTCCAATTACTGGAAATAATTTTATTTACAAAATAAATAAAATTTTTAAAGTATCTTTTATAACAAATAAAAATAATGACATAATAGATCATGAAAACGATTTATTAGGAAAAAATGTAACAAAAAAAAAAATTTATACTTTTGAGATAAATCCAAATACACAATTTTATTTAAAAAATTTAAATAACATTAATGATATAGTAGATTGGCATGATTTGTGTATTGATTATCAAATAAATAAATATAATATTTTATATATTGATTTAGCCAATAATTCTCAAAATTATAATATAAATAATACTGGATATAGTTTTACACCAAAATATATGAGAATATTTGACTTTGATAAAAATTTTAAAAAACAAATTTCTTATAAAAAAATAAATATTAATCTTTTTTATAAATCTAGAGAAGATCCTATTAATTTTAAATTTAGTATTGAAGGTATTGTTAATACAACCAAATCTTTAAATAAATTATTATTTAAAATTAGTGAATGTAAAATTAGTAATAATTGTAAATTTGAATATATGTTATTAGATTATAAAAAAAGGTTAATTGATTTTTTTATAAAAACTATAGAAAATTTTAAAAATTTTAATTTAAATTATTTTTTAGATAAAGAATATCATTTTTTATATTATTATTTAATTGCTATAAAAATTTATAATCTAATAAATAAAATTATAAAAAATTTTGATAATCAAAAATTTATCTGCTTACTTATTAAAAATAATAAATTTTTATTTGATATTATGAAAGAATCATTTACATATAAATTTGAATTATTATTTGAATTATTAAGTGGTAATTTAATATTAGAAGAGCAGTTCCAAAGATATAATGAAATGATTACTTCTTATAAAAATTATTTGGAATCACAAAAAGCAGTTTCTGATGGTGGTGCTGATATTAAAATATTTAATGTAGAAACTACTCCTGAAAATTTATTGGATCATGATAAAAAAATAATAGAAAAATGTGAATGTGAATATAACTATCCTCTTCATCATTTTATGATGGGTAAGGGTAAATCATCAATAATTACACCACTACTCACTTTATATTTTAATATAATTCATAAAATAAAAGTATATATAATTGTTCCAAAACATTTAGTAAAACAAACAAAAGGCACACTTGATTATTATAATTTTATATTTAATTTAGATATTGAAGTAATATCAGGAGATGATATAAAATATAAATTTCTTATTGAAGATATTAAAAAAAAATCTATATTTTTAATTGATGAATTTGATAGTTTAATTAATCCTTTAAAAAGTAATTATAATTTAATAACCTCTAAAAATATAGAAATTAATAATATTGGTATAATTATAAAAAATTTTATTAAACAAATCATAGATAAATTAATAAATAAAATAGATATATCAAAATGTGAAATTGATATATTATTATATGATATAGAATTAAAAAATAAACATATATTAATTGCTAATATATTATTATTTATAAATCAAATATATTCTAATAAATTAAAATATAATATAAATTGGGGTATTGATAAAGAGAATTTATATGCGATACCTTATAGAAATAAAGATAACCCATTAGAAAATTCATCATTTTCATCAGTTATCTTAACTTTATTTTTAACATATTATTATTATTTTATTATAAATAAAGAAAACATAGATAAAAATATATTAAATTTTATAAAAAAAAATAAATATTATGAATCAATATTAAATTTAAAAATAGAAGAATTTGAATTAACCTTTGATTTAATTAAAGATAAATATACTAACAATATTATTTATAAAGAATTAATATTTGAAAAAATAGAATTAAAAATATTTGATAATTTAAAATTATCATCAGAACAATATAATACTTCATTTATTGATATAATAAATATTGATAATATATTTAAAATAGGTTATTCAGGAACAACATATATTAATTTCCCAATTTTATATTCTAAATATACTTTCAGTAAAAAATGCTTATATGGTGATGAAGACGAAACTACAAATGTAAATTATGCTATAATATCTTCAGAAATTAATAAAATTAATATTGATAATGATTTTGATTATAATATTTTAATAAATTATGATGCACTAATTGATATTTGTGGATATTTTTATTCTAAATCAAATAGTGATTTAGCAATAGACATAAATAAAATTTTAAAAAGAGATATTATATTTATAGATGAAAATGATAACATAAATATAGTAATAAATAACGAAATAATAAAATATGATGAAAATAGTAAATATAATAATCCATTTTTTTATTATGATCAATCACATACAATAGGAATTGATATAAAACAAGATAATTATCCTATATTAAACGGATTATGTATAGTTGATATACATTCAAAATATACAGAAGTTGCCCAAGCTATATATAGATTACGTCAATTGAATATTGGTCATTTTGTATCTTTTATTTTATATAATTTTAATTTTGAAGTACAAAATAGTGAAGAATTATTAGAATTTTTTAAAAAAAATCAAGAAGATCAATTAAAAATAGAAGAAAAAAATCTAAATCTACAATCATTAAAATCTGATTTTAGAAAAAATCAACCTGGAACAATAATCCAGACTCATAAAGAAAGAATATTTAATTATTTTCAAGATGAATTATACTTTGATCCATTACAAATGATATTTACTAATTTAGATATAAGTACAATAGATACATGTAAATATCATTTAGATATAAATGATATAAATGAAATATTTTTTGAGGGAGATTTTAATGATATTCAATCACAACAAGAAGTAAAGAATAAATATGAAGCCAAAATAGAAACAGAACTTAAAATTGATTTTTTAAAAAAAGATGATTTATTTTTATATAATTTTACTAATTTTAAAAACTATGATTTTATAAAAAATATTAATTCACATAATTTTAATGATTTTACATTTAAAATTGATGAACATATATCTTTTTTACCTAACATCTTTAAGGATAATGTTGATAATATATTTTCAATTAATAATTATGATGAAATACAAAGTAAAACAGATTTTATATTTATTTATTTTCCTTTTAATAAACTTTTATTAGCACCAAGACATATAATTCCTTATATATATAATGATTATGCACTTTTAGAAAAAAATTTATTAATTATAAATAAGTTTGAATTAGTAGAAAATGATAATTTAAAATTTTTAAAAGATAATAATATTTTTATAAAAATATTAAATAATAATTATAATGATTGTGAATTACAATCTTTTTTATCAAATGATGAAAATATAATATACATAATTATTTTGATATTTTTAATTAATTTATCTTTATTTAATAGTAATAAAATATATGATTATTATATTCAAAATACTGAAAAAATAACTTCATTTTTATCAGATTATTTTAATACATCAATAAATAGAACAGTTATTTGTAATTTAGAACCACATTTAAGACAAAATATTATTTTACAATCATCTAACCATGCTAATTCATTCTTAAATAAATATTTAAAATATAAAAATAAATATATTAAATTAAAAAATAAAATTTTTTTATAAATACTTATTTATTTTTTTTTATTTAATTATATAATTATATATATAATTTTATTATATAATGTATGATTTTAATTATAGTATTGAAAAACATACAGCAGTGTATCATCACTTTTTAGATGGATTAATTAGTAAAGAAGTTGGTAATAATACTATAAATGTTATAAATACATTAAGAGAATTAAATATTATTAATTCTCTAAATTATAAAAATATTATTTTTTTAAATACAGAAATAAACGATGCTAAAAATTATATACTAAATTTTAGCGAGATGACTAATTTATGTAAGATATATGATTTTGAAATGGATTTTAGAATTGAACAAAATTATGATGATAATTTTCTTAATATTTTTAAAAATAATTTCTGTATTTTTCCTACAAATTTTAATTATCATACATCATCATCAATTATTTTTACAAAAGAAAATAAATTGTATTTTTATATTTTAAATAGTGGTGCAGGAATAAATTATAATGGTTCATCCAAATTAATAAATGATAAAATTTTATATCAATTAACAAAAGGGATTGTGCTTTCAAATAATATAAATGATAAAAATAATTTAATAGATGGAATAAATAAATTAAAAAAGATTCTTTTTATGAGCTTTTTTTATAATTATATTGAAAATAGTAAATATAAAAAAGATGAATTTGATATAGATCAAACCTTCTGGGAATTTTTATGTTATCTAAAATTTATAAATTATAGTATTTTATTTGAATATAATAAATCAGAAATAATTAATAGTGATAGTTTTAATAAAAATATAAATGTTACTAATAAATCAAATGTATTAAATATGCATGATACTTATTATAAAATAATTTCTGAATTTATGGATACTTTATGTGCTCCAGTAAATATTATGGAACTTAATATTTGTGATATTGATTTATACTCTCCAAAAAATAATAAAAATTTAATAGGATACTTAAATTCAAAAATAGATGCTAGAGAATATTTTTTTGAAAAAATAATATTATATTTTAAAGATGATAATTTGTATATTATTGATCAACAGAGTAGCTCTTGTTCATGGTTTGCTATATATTATTCAATTATTTTATATTTTGTAATATTTAAAGACTATAATTTATATAAAATGGAAATTAATAAAATAAATGTATTGTTTGATGACTATATTACAAATGTTTTTAATAAAGATAATCTTAAAAGAGAATTTATTAAGATTGAAAATAATAATTTTACATATATGAAAAAATTATGTAGTAAATTTGTTGATATGAATATAATAAATAAAGATAAATTATTTGAAACAGAACAATTTTTATACAGTGAGTTAATATATTTTAATAAATCAATTAAAAATAATAAAATAAATTTTTTAGCAAAAAAAAAACTAATTATTAAAGATTTAAAAAAAATTAATATTGAAGAATATATTAGTAATAATATTAGCATAGAAGCTATAGGTGATATTAATGAATTTTTATTAAATGCTTATAATTTATGTTTAGAGGAAAAAAAAGGAAATAATTTTTTTAATAAAAATTTCAATATTGATTTTATATTATTGAAAGAAAGAATTAATGAATTTAATTCTGACATAAGATCGCAAATGATTCTTTATCATTTATCTATGTTTAAAAATACATATAAATTTAATTTTTGTGAAAATTGTCCATCGTATCTTTTCTATTTTATACCAATTATTCAATATATTAATTATATAGATGTAGAACATTATAGTGGTAAAATAATATTAGATATTGAAGAAAATAATAAGGATTTATTTAGTTGTTGTATTTTATATTTAAGATTAGTTATTATTAGTAATATTTTACGATTTATTATGAAGATTAGCGGCACACGTGAAAATTGGATAAATTTAATTAAAATAATAATTATACCATTATTGGAAAATACTAACTCTGAGATATTAGACTATAAATTACATATAATTATTAGTCTAAAATTTTTAGAAGATTCTTATTTTATGATAAATAAAAAAAAAGAAGATGATAATGGTTATAGTTTTATCGAAAGTTTTAATTGTTCAATAGATGATTATTTAAATTATGAAAATAATATTTATGATAATCTAAATGAATTAAAATCTGATTTTTTAATTTATAATATTAGAAGAATCAATAAAAGAGAGGATGTAAAAGAAAAATTAATAAAATATTTTAGTAAAAAATATTTTATACAAAAAAAAAATAATGAAATGGAATTAGAGGATACTATCTCTAAATTAATTATAGTGCTTTATGGTTATCCTACACAATCAGAAATTTATAAAAATAATACTATATTAGTATATTTTACTAGTAGTGTTGTAGGAAAAATATTAAATAAATTAGAAATCTTATTTAATGAATATAATGATGTTAATAATTTTATTGATTATATTAATCAGAATAGAGAAAAAATTTATAAAATTAATATTTTTGAACTAATTCCAGATTATGAATATATAGAAGGAAATCATTATATATGTGGCGAAAAATATGATATTTATGATAATTCTTATTTTTTAAGTTGTTTTTTTGAAAATAATATTAATATTTTAGTATCTGAAATAACAGTCCAAAACTCTTTTAATATATATCAAATCTATTATGATAATATCATTATTTATAAATGTGTATGTAAAAATCTAATACCAAACAGTAATTGGTGTATAATTAGAATAAATGAAATATTATTTAATAATAATAAAGTTATAAGATTTGAAAATGTAATTTATCCATTTAAATATTTAATTCCTAATACATGCTTCAATTTTATATATGAAAAAAATGATGTTTATAATATTACATATTTAATTAAGGATAATGAAACCAAAAATATACCTAATTTATTAGGAAAACAAGCAACAAAAACAGGTGTAAATACATTTCAAATAAATCCTGATACACAATTTTTTCTTAAAAAAGGTAATTTAATTATATATAAATTTAATAATTTATGTACAGATTTTCAAGTTAATAATTTTAATATTTTATATATTAATTTTTTTGATTTAAATTTAGAAAATACTGGATATAGTTGTTCAGAAAAAATATGTAAATTTTTGTATAATTTTAATAAAAATGTCTTAAAAGATAAAATTAGTTATGAATTAGAAGATTTTTCTTTATTAAAAAAAAATATAGATATAGATACTGAACCATTTATTAAAATAGATATAGATGAAACAGAAAATATGAATAGATCATTAAAAAAATTATTATTTAAAATAAGTAGTTGTAAGATTAAAGAAGAAAATAAAATTTATTGGAAAAATAAATTAGAAAAATATAAAAATAGATTGAACAGAGAATTTATTAATTTTACTAATTATATAAAAAATTTATATTTAGATGAATTATTAACAAAAGTCACAGAATTACAAAAATATTTATTACAAGTTAAAATATATAATTTAATCAATAAATTATTAAAAAATTTTGATAATGAAAAATATATATGTTCTCTTATTAAGAATTATAAATTTTTATTTGACTTAAAAAAAGAACCACTTAATTATAAATTTGAATTATTATTTGAACTAATTAATGGTAATCAAATCTTGGATGAACAAATAAAGAGATATAAACTTATGATTAAATCACATGATGATTACCACCCAAAATTAGATGGAGGAAGTTATTTGTTATCAGTTGAAGGTAATTATAATGATATTAATGAAGAAATTATAGAAAAAAATTGTAAAAATAATTATCCATTACATCATTTTATGATGGGTAAAGGTAAATCAGCTATTATTACACCATTATTGGCATTATATTTTAACATTATTTATAAGAAAGAAGTTTATATTATTGTTCCAAAACATTTAGTTAAACAAACGAATGATACGATTTATGATTATTTATGTATTTTTGAAATAGATAATATTTATATATCATCTGAAGATCAAATTAAAAATGATTATTTACACAAAAAAATAAATGTAGATAATTCAATATTTTTAATAGATGAATTTGATACTTTGATTTCTCCTTTAAAAAGTGAATATAACTTAATTATGGAAAAAAATATTAATATTAAAAATATTGGTTTAATTATTAAAAATATTATTATTAATTTAGAAGAAAAGTTAAATAAAAAAATAGATATATCTGTTTGTGATATTGAATCATATTTAATTGATGATATTATTATAAAAAATAAAGACATATTTATTAAAAATTTAATATCTATTATTAATCAAATTAATAATGAAACATTAAAATTAAATATCTCATGGGGTATTGATAAACAAAAATTATATGCTATTCCCTATAGAAATAAAGATAAACCAATTGAAAATTCATCATTTTCATCAGTTATTTTAACCGTATTTTTAACCTATTATTATTATATAATAATTAACAAAAGAAAAATAGATAATAATATTTTTAAATTTATAATTGATAATAATTATCATAAATTATTGTTAAGTATTTTTATTGATGAATTTAATTTAACAAAAGAAATTATAAATAGTAGATTATCTGAGGATATAAAATATGAAAAATTATTATTTGAAAAAATTGATCAACAAATATTTAATAATTTATTACTGCCTAGTCATCAAATAAATACTTCATTTGTTGATATTATAAATATTGATAAAATATTTAAAATTGGTTATTCTGGTACTGTAGATATGAATTTACCTATTCTATATTCTGAATATATTTTTAGTAAAAATTGTTTATATGATGATGAAGATGAAAGTTATAATATTGAGTATGCTATAAAAACATCAAAAATTAATAATGAAGATATTAAAAATATTTTAAATGAATGTTTTCTTGATTCTTATGATGCATTAATTGATATATGTGGATATTTCTATAATATTTCCAATATTAATATAGCATTAAAAATTAATAATTTATTAAATAGAGATGTAATATTTATTGATGAAAATGATAATAAAATGATAATAATAAATAATAATCTACAAAAATATGATGAAAATATTTATTATGAAAATTTATTCTTTTATTATGATCAGGCTCATACTATAGGTATTGATATAAAACAAGATAATTATCCTATATTAGAAGGATTATGTATAGTAGATAAATATACAACCTACACAGAAGTAGCACAAGGGATGTATAGATTACGTAAATTAAATATGGGCCATAAAATATCTTTTATTTTTTATAATTTTAATAATAAAGATATCACTACTACAGAATTATTAAAAAAGTTTAAGGATAATCAAAAAGAATTAATAGAAAAACAACAAAAAAATTTAAATATTCAGGCATTAAAATCAGATTTTAGAAAAAAACTAAATATTGGAAATGATAGATTATCCATAATTAAAAAACATGAAGAAAAATTATATCATTATTTTTTAGAAGAAAATATTGAAGGAAATTTATTATCTTATATATTTTACGAACTAGAAAGTATATCTAATAATTATAAAGATATTAATTTATGTGCTTACGAAATAGACATAAATGATATAAAAAATATAATATTCAAAACAAATTTAAATAATATAGAATCACAAATTGAGAATGAAAAGGAAATAGAAAAAAAAAGTGAGCAAAATATATCTAATATTTTAATAGATAAAAAAGAATTAATATTATTTAATTTTACTAATTTTAAAGATTATAATTTTATAAAAAAAATTACATCAATAAATTTTGATGATTATACATTTAAAATTGATAATGATATTTCATTTTTACCTAATATTTTTAAAGACAATAATGACAGTCTTTCATCATTATATATATTTAGGCAGACTATTAATAGCAAAGATTTAATGTTTATTTATTTTGATTTTGGTAAATTTTTATTAGTTCCGAGATATTTAACAACTTATTTATACAATGAATTTGTTTTATTAGATTTAAATCTAATTAAAATTAATAGCAATAAACAAATAAATAATATTAAAGATATTGAAAAATTAAAAAATAATATATTTATTAAAATAATTAATAATAATTTTACAGATGATGAATTAGACTGTTTTTTATTTGATGAAAAAAATACTATTTATATAAAAATTTTGTTGTTTTTATTATTTTTCCAAAAAAAAGATATTAATATTAACGATAAATTTTTTGAATTTTATAATCATCATAAAGAAATTATATTTAGTGAAACAGAAGCATATTTTTTAAGACCTAAAAATCAAAAAATTATTTGTAATTTAACACCATATTTTAGAGAATTTATTGATATATCTATGTATGGTGGTTCTAATTTATTCTATAAAAAATACTTAAAATATAAAAATAAATATATTAAGATTAAAAATAAATAAGAAAAAATACTTTTTATATATGATATAATTATATGAATATAATTATATTAGTTATACTAGTAGTGATAATATTAATAATTTGTAATAAGTGTATAAATAAAGAAGATTTTCATAATACGTATATAAATCCATATATTCAACAACCAATTCTTTTTCCTATATATTCACCATATAGAAGATATTATCTACTAAATAATCCTTCAACATATAATACACCAATATCAATAAATTATCCATATATACCAAGTATGTTTGCTCCATATTATTCACAATATGACATACTAAATAGATAATATATATAATTTAACATAAAAATTTTTCATAAGTAATAATATAATGGAATTTATAAAAGATAATTATTTAGTGCAATATATATTAATTATAATAGTTATATTTATATCAATTAATCTAATTAATAATTATGCATGTGAAATAACAAATAAAAATATAATTATATTAGAAAATTATAAATAAATTTTATTTTGTATCATAACTATAATTATGATAAATTTACTAATATTTTTAATTTTAGTAATATTAATAATATTTTTTGGAGGAGAAAATAAAACTATAAAAATAAAATATAATTCGGATAGATTTAATTATCATAAAAATTTAAATATTTTCCAAAAAAAATTAGAAAATTATCAAAAAATATTAAAAGAAGATTTTTTAGATATAACTAAAGATATAAATACATGTAATTATTTGGTTCCAAATATAGTTTATTCATATTGTATAAAAATAAAACCGAAAACTATTTTTAACATTAAATATCTTATAAAAAATGATAAATATAATGATAATTACGAAATGTTAATGAATATATATACTATAAATGATGAATATAAAAATTTATATTTGATTATTAATTCTAATGATAATGAGATTGATATGGTTGATATAGACGAACATATTTTTATAACGAATATTTATAATATATATAACGATGATGATAAAGATATATTTTTAATTTTATTTTTTATAAAAAAACCTTTTTGGTATTAAATAAATAATTTAACTAAATCAGTTATTGAAGGATTATCAATTTCAATATCATTTATTTCATCAATTTTATATACTAAGATTGATTGAAATAATGATTTAAATGAATTAATATTCTGTTCTAAAAAGATTACAAAATCATAAATTAATATACAAGATTTTATATTTATATCATATAAACCATTTAAAATAGCTATACATTTATCAATATCTGATATATTAGAATTTTTTATAATCACCTTAAAATCATCTTTATAATTATCAAAATCATCAACATGAGTTTTATTAATTCTACTAGTTATATCAGTAATAATTTTAGCATAGTCAATATTATCTAATATATCTTCATCTCTAGTAGCTTCGGATAATTTTTTTTCTAAATCATGAATATTTTCATTTTTTTCAAAAATTTTAAGAATTTCTTCTTCAGAAGGCATTGTTTTAGATTTTAATAATATTTTAAAAGCCAAACAAAATTCTGTTTTATCTTTAGTAGATTTACCAATTAAACATTTCCTTATACAATTAGTAATAAATGTTTTTTCATTATGATCACTTGTTTTAATATTAAATTCAGATTGAATTAAAAAATGAACTATAGCTCTATTAATCCATAATTTTACAAATTCATCATTGGAATAAATATTAGATAATATATATTCTATAATGTAGTCCTTAAGAATTCCTATTTTATAACAATTACCAAGAATTGCAAAAAATACACGATAAGATAATATTTTATAATCATTTTCAACTATAGAATTATCTTTTAGTAGTGATTCATTAAATTCGTCATTTACAAACATATCAATATTATCAATTATATTTTTAATAATATAATTCCTACTTTCCAATAAATTTATAATAGGTAAATATAATTCTAAAGAAGGAACAGATTCACATGGAAATAATAATTTAATAATAATACCAATAAAATTATTATATTCTATTTTTGGTAATTTTATACTCATAAATTGACGAAATAATTGTTTAATAATTTTGTTTGATTCATTATTATTATCAATTAAAATATTATTTCTATGAAGCATAAAGATTAATTTAGGTTGTAATTTATCAAAAGTTTTTTCAGTAATTTTATTTAAAAATTCTTGAAAAGGAAAAAAATCTACAGGAAGATTTATTAACCATTTCCATACTTCGTTTCTAACATTTGGTAAAATAGGATTATTAGTTGAAAATAAAGCTTCAAATATAGTTTCATTGCTATAATCAGTATCATTGGCTGTAGCAAATATTTGTAATTTATATTTAGTTAATAAAATATTAATAGTTTTAATTATTTCTTCATACTCTGTTTTATTAGTCCAAACAGCAGCATTTAATGGTAATAATTCACCATCATAAGATACTTTTAAATTTATTTTAGGATCTCTAGTTATAATAATATCTAACATATCATGTCTAGAATTCTTTGATAGATAATATAATATATGTCTATAATTAGTTGAACAAGTTTTTGGATCATCCCATTTTGAGTACCATTTTTCTAACATTACTTGACAAGTGAAATTTTGTGAGGCCCACCATAAGATACCTGATCTCATAGGATCTTTTTTTTTGATTAATTCATTACCTTTTTTATCCGAAAAAGAAGAAGTTTCACCAAGATTCATATGTTCTATATATACATTTATACATAATATATAATAATCAATTTTTTAGTCTTTACACCATATAAATAATTATTATATTATCTTATCTTAGATATAAGTTAATGAATAATAAAATAAATAAGTTTATAAATATGTCTAGTGATGATTATTTTCAAAATCCCATTAATATTAATAATAATAAATTAAATTATTTTGATCCATTATTATTTACATTAGTAGTAAATAACCAAAAAAAAAATTTAGTTTATCAATTAAAAAAAAATAATAATAATATAAATATTCAAGATAAAGATGGTGATACACCATTACATATTGCTATATTTCTTTGTAATTATGAAATAATTAAAATTTTATTAGATTATGGTGCGGATGCAACAATTAAAGATAAATGGGGACAAACGTCTATTCACAGATTATATTTTGGAATAAAAGAAGATGATATAATAAAAATAATAAAATTATTAGAAGATAGAAATATAAATTTTTGTGATATTGATAATTTTGGAAATACTATTTTACATATTACTTTAAAACAAATAATAAAATTTAAAACACCATTAACTGTAAAACATAAAATTTTTATAAATAAATTGAAATCTTTAATACCAAATAATATTAAAAATAATGATAACTATTCAATTACTGAACTATTGGAGATTATTAAATTTTGATTAGATAACTAGATTATTATTACTAACACTAATTGTTAATTTAGAAATACCTTGATTAGGTATAACAATAAATGTTGGATTTGATGTTTTGTTATTTACAATTGTTGTTGATGTAGTAAATTGTGTTGAAGATGAGGCTGAAGTTGCTAAATAATATATAGATGTATTTGTTGAAAAAATATTTAAACTATTAGTTCCAATATTTGCTGGATAATTAAACATTGCCTCAGGCAAAATTAATAAAATACTATAAGGAACATTATTTACTAATTGCATACCTGCATAAATAGCATTTCCAAATACTTGATTATTAACTGTTGATAATGTATTAAATGTGGCATTTCCATATTTACAATTTCCACCTGCGCATAACACACTATTCTGTATTCCTAAATATGGATTGTTTATACTGCTACTAAATACAACTTGTTCTGAAGGATCAATGCTTAAATTGACATTATTTTTACTACTTAAAAATAAATAATACATTGCTGGACATCCATTGCTAAAACTAGGATTAGTTATTGAACCTTCTAATAATGGTTGGGGAATTAATGGTTGTATATTGTAATTTCCTAGATTATTAACCTGATTAATTACATTTGGATTAATAAAATAATCAACTAGAGATGTGCTATTATCAAATTCATTTAATATTGCTCTCATTATTGACATAAAATTTCTTAATGAAGTTACAGCATAACTATCAACTAAACTTATAGGAGTTCCGGTATTTGTCACTAAAAATGTTCCACCGTTTATACTTTTACCAAATAAAACCACAACTTGTCTTGTAGCCATATCAATTACAGAATATGATGCATAACTGTTATATATTGAAATTGGTGATCTCCAAATATTCTTGAGTTGAACTTCCGCTTGGATTGTAGTGTATGGAGAATATTTTTGATAATCACTTGAATAAGATACACCTACTACAAAATGACCAAAGCTAGTTTTATTTACATCTGATAAATCTGATAATTGTGCAATTCCTGATAAAGAATCATCAACACGCATAGTTCCTGATGCATCAATATAATATCCTCCTGTTGTTGTTGGGGATGCACTTGTAGAACCTTTTAAACCTTGTCCATAAAATACATTTGAACTAGCATATGGAGGCACATAAATTACAGGCATAGTTGCATATACCTTTGTATAACCTGGAGCAATAACAATTGGAACATTATTAAATAAATAAGAACTGAATGTGGTTGGAGAAAATGTTGATCCATTGCTTAAGTATTGAAGTGGAATAGCGCCTGCTGTGTAAGTTTTAATTTTTGAATTATTAAAACTTGAATTTGAAGACATACTTGCTATAACATCTTTTGTAATAACTTTATTTTTAATAATCACACTTAAGGTTGGATAAGAATAATTTGTTTGCGATGAATTAACATTAGTTGAACCTGTATTTGAAACAGTAAAAATTAATTGTATTATTAATATTTCACTTTTTTGTTGAATATAATAATTTGAAGTAAATAAAAAATTATCACTGTTATTATTACCATAACCTGGTGCAATATTTGTAATAGTTGGTGTATTTGGTGCAGGTGGTGATGGCGTAGTATTTGTATATGGTTGAGATGTTAAACTAAAAAATAATGCTTGTTGATTTGTTCCATTCGTTATATCTAAAGAATACTTTCCTGTTGGGGGTGTAGTATTGGTCGGTAGTAAATTAGTATATAAATCAACTTCATTATCTAATAATGAGGAATAACTATAAACACCATTAACTATATTCTTATTCTGCATATCAAAATTCCAATCAGATGTTGTTGATGTTGTTGGGTCATAATATTTTGCTTGAGCTGTATTAATATTTTGATTTAAAGTACTATTAACCATCAATATAGTCTGTCCATCATACATATAATTAGATGGATCAATGGTGACACCAACTGGAAAAATATTACAATCGGTTGGAGAACTACTTGTATTTGTTTGTATTGTAGTACCAGAAATTATTGAATTTGTATTTATTCCTTGTATAGAGCCCGACATCGATGCATTAAATGTTGAATTTGGATTTTGAATATTACTCATAATTAATATATATATATAATATATTTATTTTAGAAGAAAATATTTTTATATGAATATATTATTTTATAATAATGACAAATTATGAGGTAAAATATTTAAGATATAAAAACAAATATGATAAACTTAAAAATAAATTATTAAATAAAATAAATTCTGATAAAAAATTTAAATCGCTTTATAATATTTTTGTTAATAATTACTTATACGAAGATAATAAAAATATATTATTAAAAAATAATATAGATCTTAACTTAATTATTAATGAATTAAAATTTGATTTGGATAATAATAATATAAAATTTAATAAAAAACTTGATACTATTTTAGAAAATGATGATTTATAATATAAGCGTATTATTTTATTATCAAAAATATTTTTTTCTTTTTAAATATTATAATTATATGTCAGGTCAAATTCAAAAAGAAAAACCTATCTCCTACGTTTACAAAACATTCGATCCTCTTTATGCTTTAACCGATGATAAAATCTTATATTATAGTACAAAATATACCGTAGTCTCTGTTAAAAAAAATGTTAATCCTTCTGAAAATAATGATACACTCACTCTAGATGATTTTATTTATAATAATTCTATACAAAATAATAATACAAATAGAGATTTAGATAATTTATTAACTGTCCAATAAATTTATATATAATACAGTTCTTTCATATTTAATTTTCTTTCCTTAGAATTAATTATAAATTCCTGTATTTTTGGTTTTTTCTATTTATATCAAATAATTTTTAATCTTATCATCGACACATACACCAGTAGTATAAATATATTATTATAATATATTATTACATAAGGAAAATGTGGCGACAAATGTTATTAGATGATCTACCATCAGTCTTCAATATAGCAATGAACGTATGGGCTGAATATGGTGAGACCTTTTCTATATACGAAAATAAATTCCTTACAGCACCACATGGATGTTTCGTATATACAATAAATAAAAATATTAAAGGATATTTAATATCACATCCTTGGAATATACTTTATCCTCCTCCAGCACTTAATACTTCCCTTATTAAAGTAGAAGAAAATTGCTGGTTTATTCACGACATCGTTATCTTACCAGAGTATCGTGGAGCAGGCGTCGGTGATGAAATTATTAAAAAAATTTTACATGATAATTCTATTGTCTCATTGGTTGCTGTTGATGATGAAAATATCAAAACAAAAAATTTTTGGATGCGTTATGGCTTTACAGTATGTGATATTCACACTTGTAGTTATGGTGTCTTTATGATAAAATATAGTTAAATAAATGACTTTTTATATATGTAAAACAGTTTTATCAAAATTAATATTTAATTTTCTTTCCTTAGAATTAATTATAAATTCCTGTATCTTTGGTTTTTCTATTTCAAAACCAAGTAGCTTTCTAAAACTTTCATGAAGTATTCCTGCCTCCGTAAAACTATTGATTTTGTGATAAATTGAATTTGGATTACTATGATTACTTTTTACAAATAATGGATATGTTTTCACTAACATATCTTTTACTGCCTTATAATCAACACTACCTATATATTCACCACTCTCTAAATCTAATTCTGAAGAATTTAACCAACTCCAACATAATACACAATAATTACTCTTATCATAAAAATATTCTACACCATGCCGTTTTTCACAATATTCACAATATTTCCATAAACTCGCCTTTGGTCTATTCTTGTATTTTAGATCATCTTCGTATAATCCAATGAATTTATCTATCTCTGATATAGCTTCATCTACTTTATCATTATTTTTTATTTTTTTATTAATTATATTATTTTCATTATTAATATTATTATTATTGTTATTATTAATAAAATTATTATTAATATAATTATTATTAATATAATTAAGATTATCATCATTATTAATAATATTATTGTTATTATCATCCTCTTTATCACCAAATAATTTTATTGGTTTAATTTTCTTTTTAAGAGGAATTTTTTTATTAATTTCTAAATCAAGCTCATCTTCATCAGTTGAATAGCTCATTTTATGAATATATTTATATATTATTTACTGTATAAATCAATTTTTTCATTATATTAATATATACAATATATGGAAACTATAGATGATAATGAAATTTTATATTTGTCATTGCTCTCTCTATTAAATGAATATTCATCCTATAAAGAAAAAATTATTATGATTTATTTAAAATTAATTAAACAATTATCTGATACTGTTGTTTATGATTATGATAAGTTTATATTAAATTTAAACCAAATTAATAATTATGGTATTATATATGTTGCTTGTTTAAATTTACCTCCTTCTAATGATTTTATTATTATTGCTTCTGGAACTTGTTTTTTAGAACCTAAAATAATTCATAATTTTATGAATGTTGGACATATAGAAGATGTTGTCGTTGATGCGAATTTTAGAGGTAAAGGCGTAGTACATAATATTTTAAATCATCTAAAAAATTACGCTGTTTCTAATAATTGCTATAAAGTAATACTAGATTGTCATTCTGAACTTGTTAAGGTATATTCTAAATCCAATTATACACAAAAAGGTGTTCAAATGGCTATATACTTTTTATAAAAAAATTGATATTTTTATATTATATAGGATATAACCATAATGCAAGGTATCAAGCCTAAACTACAAAATTCAACCATGGTTATATTGGTAAAACCGCAATCTCCATCTACGAAACAGATGATTATTAATACTACATGTTCGGCCTTTCAGCCATTTATAAAAGAAAAGAAAAGAATTTGCGTTAATTAATAACGTTATATTTTTGTATATAATTAAGTTTAATTTCAACCAAAAGCTAACTTTCATGTAATAAAAGTTGAACTAAAAGCCAACTTTCATGTAATAAAAGTTGAACTAAAAGCCAACTTTCATGTAATAAAAGTTGAACTAAAAGCCAACTTTCATGTAATAAAAGTTGAACTAAAAGCCAACTTTCATGTAATAAAAGTTGAACTAAAAGCCAACTTTCATGTAATAAAAGTTGAATTTTAATATAATATCAATAATTTATGAGATGACAGAACTTTTTTTGGCGTTGGTTGTGGTTTTTGCCTTGGTGATAGTTTTTTTGGCATTTTTGGCCTATCTTTCATCATCAAAACAGACGCACGACAAAAGACATGCCCAAAGACATGTCCATGAACAAAAATTGCGTATGTGCTTACAAGATCCTCTACAACTAAGGATTCCTGACAGTGCCCTGCAGTTGCAAGCTTGTCGTGCTTGTGGTGTGTATAGGAAAATCATTATATCGATGCATGAATTAAACATTTTGCAGAACACGATCAATCGTTTTGAAACTGAACTTGAACGTATTGAACGTGAGAATATTCCGGAGGATAAACAAATTCAATTCCTGCGTGATGAAAGAGCATGTTTTGTTCGAAGGAGGCATAACAAGTACGATCAGTTGAATAAACTTTATGAGAGCTTATAGTTCAAACACTGAACCTTAATAAAAAGGTTCAGATACTTCAAAAAAATTTATTTTAATCAACAGTTACAACTTTTGCTAAATTTCTTGGTTTATCGGGATTTATACCTTTTAATATACTTAAATTATATGACAATAATTGCAGAACAATAACAGATAATAATCCGGTCATTGTTTTATTTGCTGGTAATTTAATAGAAAAATCATTATCTTCTGCATACTCGCTAATTTCAATAACTTTTGCATCTCTTGTTATAAGTTCTTGTATTATACTTTTTACAACATGATCTCTTTTTTTATATAATATAAAAACAGGTGTATTTTTTTCTAACATAGCATAGGGTCCATGTTTTAGAGATGTTATATAGAATCCTTCTGCATGAATATAAGCTATTTCTTTTATTTTAAGAGCACCTTCAAGGGCGGCACCATATAATTCATCCTTACCTAATAAGAAAATACTTTTTGGATTATCATTAATAATAAAAGAGGCTATATTTTTTATTTTATTTTCTAATAATAAAATGATAGCAATATCACTCTCTAAATTTTTTAAATCATTAAGAAATTTATTTTTTAATTCACTTTCAAGATTATTATTAAGTTCAGCTTTATATATAGCTAATAATAAACATGCCATAATTTGAGAGGTGCATGATTTAGTAGATGCTACCGCATTTTCTCTACCACAATTTGTATAAATATTATCTATAGTTCTTCTTGATATTAACGAACCTATAACATTAATAATACCTAATATCTTAATTTCATATTCATAATCAGTATCTACAATATTTAATTTATTCTTTCTATTTGTTGAATAATCTCTACAAATAGTAGTAGCAATATTTAAATCTCTTGTTTCACCTGATTGTGATATTAGCACTATTAATAAATCTTGTTCAGGGTTTTTTATAGCTTCTAAATGAGCTTGTGTAAATTCTCCACCATCAAAAACATTTACCAATTCAAAGGCTTTTGTATATCTAAAATAATTTGATGCTATTAATCCAGCATAATATGAACTTCCACATGCTATAATGTACAAATATTTACACTTTTTTATATACTTAAAATTAAATAGAATATTATTATTAATATATCTTGATTGATTTGTTATGGGATCTATTAAAACTGATAATTTTGTTTGATCATCTATTTCTTTACGCATCCAATATAAATAATTATCAGGTAATATAATATCATTATCATTTAATTTTAAAAGAGGTAAATCTTTGTATTCTCCATAGATTTTTTTTTGTCCATTATTATCAATATAACCGTATGTTTTTTCTCTTAGCAAAATATAATTATCAACCATATTCATAAATCCAGTTGGTTCAGATGTAAAAATTATCAAATTATCATTTTGTCCAATTAATAAAGGATTCTCATTTTTTATAAAAAAAACTTTATCTGTTACATCAATTGCTGAAATAATACAAGCCCATGTGCCTTCCATTATTTCAGTAATTTCTTTTAAAATTTCTAAAATAATATCACATACGTTTAATGAAGATTTTGTAGATTTAGTAAGATATAAAAATTCAATTAAATTTACTATAACTTCTGTATCAGTTTTACTAAAAAAATTATAATTACTAAGATATTTTTTTTTTATATCATCACAATTTGATATGATACCGTTATGAACTAAAGTAAATATTTTAGTATTACTTGTATGAGGATGTGAATTTTCATCTGTTTTTCCTCCATGTGTAGCCCATCTAGTATGTCCTATACCAATATTATAATTATAAATATTATTATTATATTTTTCTATATTAATTTCTAATAATTTAAATATGTCTTTAACATCACTGGTTTTTATTATTTCACCATCAACACCAAATTTTAAAGTTATATTATTATTTTCAATATCTCTTAAAAAAATACCACATGAATCATATCCCCTGTTTTTTAATAGACTTAGAGCATTATAAATAATTTTAACTATTCTAATATCCTCTAAAGTATGATTTATTTTTAATAAACAACCAAAAATACCACACATATTATAATAATAATTATATACATTATTATTTTATAATAAATAAAGAATTATTATATATGTGATTTTCGTTTATGTTATTATAATATAATATATTATACATACCGTTTTCTAAACCAATTAATTTTATATTTTCAGTGTCTTCTTCATAATTTATACAAGATGCATAACATTTTACGATTTTCTCTATTAATTTATCTACTATTTTACTTTCTTCATTGTCATACATAATAACATTTTCTGAATCATATTCATAATCATCTAACTCGTTTATATTTTCTGTATTTGTGCATGAATCTGAATTTGTATCTGAATTTGTATCTGAATTTGTATCTGAATTTGTATCTAAAGTAGAATCATCTAAATTATTATAATAGTTATAATAATTAATAATGCTAAAATGATTAATAAGATTAATTTTATGATTAGAATCAAAAGTTAATTGAAAATTATTATTATTATTATTACATTGACAAGAAGAACAATTATTATAATGATTTTTAAATATTTTCTTACTAATTCTTTTTCTTTCAAGAATATCTAGTAATTCTAAACATGGAATCCATAGTATAGGTATTCTAAACGATATTTTTATATTTTCTATTAGTGTTTCAGTTTTGATTTCCGTTTCAGTTTTGATTTCTGTTTCAGTTTTGATTTCTGTTTCTGTTTCTGTTTCTGTTTCTGCAATTTTATGAATAAAATCATCAAAAAAATTTGAATAATTTTTTGTGATAATAAGGTCATCATAAATTGTAAAATTAATATATTTTGATTTATTTTTTTTACAATAATTTAAATAATCTCTATATTTATAGGATTGATTAAAAAGATATAAATTATCAATTTCAAAAAAATATAAATTATTACTTGAACCTAAACAATAATCAGAAATTAATGTATTATAATTAGGATCATTAATATCTATTATTTTTAACATATTAATAATACCATTAAAACCAAATGATTTTGTATAAATTAAAATATTTTTTTTTATTAATTCTTCTTTAATGTTTGTATCAAAAAATGGTAAATATTTACCATTTTTGTTTTTGATATGTTTGGTATAAAAGTTGCTATTTATTATATAAACAAAATCTATCATAATATATATATGTATTTATTGATATTTAATCAATTTTTTGTAAATAAAAATATTTTTTTACAGTAAGGTCAATTGTAAATGAGAGACAAAAGATTAATCTTTATATATTTTTGGTTTTTTATGTTATCTATTATTTAGGTTTTTCTATTTTAGCTTTTAATTTATTTTTATCATAGCAATATAAAAATAATTATTATAATATTGAACCATCGTCTTCTTTACATCTAGTATTGATTTAGTTATTTTTATATATACTTAAAGCGGAATTTTTATCTCTATTATGGATTAAACTATATTTCACATAAGCTAATATATATAAAAAAAGTTGAAAAAATAAATATTCTTAAGAGTTTACGGAAATCCAAATGCCCAGACAACCCCAAGCAGTGAAATACAACAAGGATGGAACAGTCTATGTTCCTCCCCCACCTCCTCCAAGCTCCCGTGACATATTTAGAGCTATTTGGAGCTAAAGGTATGGCGGGAAGACATGTATTTATTTTTATAACTCAAAGAATCCAAAAAAATATATTATATTACAGTAACATGTATCTTTAACGAATTTTATTCATTTAATACCAGTTGGAGAAGAAACACGACAGGGTAAGCATTGTCCATTGCTGCAAGAGGCTTTATAATTCCTCCAGCACAGACACCTTTTGGACAATAACCTAGGACTTTGTTCAAGCGAATCTTTTTGGTATCTTTACGAATACGCTTACATATGATGTCCAAAAACCATTTGGCAACCTAGTGTGATATAAATCTATCATTATGTATATATGATCTAACATTTTATAATATTCAATTTTTATTTTATTTTTTAACAATAATTAATTTTTACACAGTTATGATGATTTTTACCTATATCAATTAATTCTGTGCTTTTAGTAAAATCAAGGATAGAATATTTATTTAATTTATCGCTATTTGGATAGCAATAATTGATTACTCCTTTTGGTTTTAAACATTTTATATTATCAAATTGATACAATTCGTTATTAAAATTAAAATAAATAACTTCTGTAATTCTTTTCAATAATATTCCAAAATTAACAATATCATTATTAACCGCAATTTTATCTGAGGTTGTTATATAGGTTATATTATAAAAATCACAATCAATAAAATTATCTAATTCTTTTAAGATAGAATTAGAAATAACACCACCATCAATATAAAGACTATTATTCCACATTCTAGGAGGAAAAGCCAGTGGAATAGCACTAGAAGTTAATAATAATTCAATTTGTTCATCATTAGTATAATTATTTAAATAAAATATATCAAAATTACTATTATTAAGATTAGTTGAACCAATTATAGAAGGAATTAAATTTTTATTATGAAAATTATAAATAATATTTTTAAGTGTATTTTGTAAAGGAGTTGTATCAAAAAAACCAACTTTATTTAGATTATGATAACTAAAATGCCAATTCGGTTTATAAATGTCATCATTTTTCAAATTTAAATAAATATTTTTAAGTTTTTCTAAACCTAAATAAAAATCATCTTTATTAAAATGAGATAAAAAACAAGCGTTTAAAGCACCAACTGACACACCACTTATTAAATCAAAATTTGTATTAATATTTTCTAGAATTCCTACTTCAACCGCACCGAACGATCCTCCACCGCTCATACTTAATATATTACAATTATAAAATTTAGCGTTAGTATTTAAGAATAGTAAATTAAAAGAAAAAAAATAAACAAACAAAAAATTATAATTCATCACTATAATTATTAAATATATTATTATAAATTACGGTAGAATATTTAATACCATTAATCATAAAATATTTATTACTATTATACATAATTTTAAAATATTGTTCTATATTATTTAATAATTCTATAAAGAAGAGTTTTTTTTCTAGTAATTCGTTATTAAACTTATTATTATCAACTATTATAATCTTTTTAATATCTTCATTTTCTTTTATTATATTAATAATAAGAATATTATCAAATTCATCAATTGAATAATTATTATAAATCCATTTATATAAAGATTGATAAATCATATTATTAAGTCTATTTGATTCAAAATTAAAAAAATTTATAGCTTTTTTTTTCAATAAAAGAAGTGAGTTTTCATTTTTTAATAATGATAATAATCTTAATTTTATAAAAGTATCGGAAAATATTAATATTTTTTTATCATCACTTTTTAAATCGGATTCATAAATTGTTTTATAGTAAATTAAATTTATATTAATAATTTCATCGTCAGTATATTGTTTATTTAATAATATTTTTCTTTCTATATATACATATTTATTATTTGTATTAAATAATATATTTTTTAACATAAAACCATCAATTTTTAATTTTAATTCGTAAATTATATTTTTTTTAATATAATTCTCTATAGGAAGATCATCTTTATTTATAAGTAAAATTAAAGAGATATTATTATTTTGAATTGAAAATTTATCTAAATTTTCTTTAATATTAATTATTTTATTTTTAATATTAGTACAATTGTAATAATAATCAATATTATCATTTATATGATATAATTCGTAGTTTTTTTTTATTTTTTTAGTATTAAAAATCGCATTAAAGTTTTTACTATTATATAAAAAACTATTTAATGTTTTATTGATAGTATAAATCTGTCTTGATAAATTTTCAATATAATAATTTGATAATTCATTTACTTCTTTTAGTTCTTTATTTTCATATAAATCATAATTTTTATTAATTAATTTTCTATAATAATAGAACCATAATTTATAATTAGGTAAAGTTATTCTATCATTAATATTTAATTTACTTTCATAAAAAAAAGGTTTTTCATTTATAAATTGAAGACCAAATATTTTAGTCCAAGTTTTATCTTCAAAATCAAAACCTATAAATCTATTATCAATTATTGTAAAATTTTTATATTTATTTTCAATATATTCTTTATAAGATTTATTTGTATTTTTTAATTCTATAACAATTTTATCATAATCATCAATATTTGGTTTTATTAATATTAATCCTGAATATGGTTTATTATATTTTAAACATAAAGCAGGTGTTTTTAAACTAAAAATATAATCTGGATATCTTAAAATTATAGCATCTGAATCAATTATAATTACTTTTTCATATTCAATTAATTTATAAGCATAAAATTTATAATATTTTTTTTCTATAAAAATATTATCATCTATTACAATTATTCTATCATAAAATCTCATTAAAATATCAGTAAAATTAGTATTTTTATTAACTATAACTACTAATTCAGCAAATGAACCTGCTTTTTTAAGAGATTCTGTTAAAACTATAGATCCTGCTAAATATTTTTTTTCAAACAATAAACAAATATAGGCATATTTTTTAACACCTTTATTATTATACATAACAATATCTTTAATAAAAAAATTAGACATAATAATATAATTATATCCTATTAAATTTTTTATTTATTTTATTTATTAAATTTTTTTTTACCTGTTCTGATAACTACTATATTATCAGAATTATTATTATTTGATTTATTATCTTTAACATTGTTAAAATTATTTAATAATGTATTAAATTTTTCACCAAAATCAATTTCATCAATTTTTAAAACTTCAATACCTTCATTAATAATATTCATATCTTTTTTTAGTTCTTCTATATCAATATTAGAATTAAAATCAAAATTAAAATCATTATTACTAATTAGATTTTCTAAACTTGTATAATCTTCTAAATTTTTTATATTTAATTTATGAATATTTTCTTGATTAATCATATAAAATTGTATTTTTTCATCAATTAATTTTTCTTTATTTTCCAAAATTTTATTTTTTTCTATATTATCATTATTAAAATCATCATTTTTTTGAGTAATATTAAAATCTTTATTATTTATTTCATCATCACTATTGTTTAATATTTTTTCAATTTCATCATGAGAAAAATCAGAGAAAGAAAAACCATTTTTTTCCATAAAATTATCATATTCCACTTCACATAAAGAATGTATTAAAGATATAAAAATTGATAAAATAAAATAATTAATTTTAATAATTGGAATTAATACAAAAAATATAAAAAAATTTTTAATTATACCAAATTTTGATATTATAGATACAATGTATTTATTATAAAAAAATTTAATTCTTTGATCAGTATCTAAGTTTTTACATACTTTATAAAAATTTCTATATAAATTGATAATTTTAATTAAAAATCCAAAAAATAATAATCCTATACAAATATTTATATTCATATTATATATCATAATAATTATTATTTATTATTATTCAATCTTAAAATAAATAATTATTTTAAACATTATATATTTTTATAAAATTATATTCCAATTCATATTAATATTTTTTGTTGTAGCATATAATTCAATTTTAGGATTAGTTTGTCCCCTTAAATTTGAAAACATGTTAGATACATCTAAATCTTTTTCCCAAACCATATCTTCCTTTTCTATTTCTGCTTCATTTAAAAATACTTTTAAATCATCAGTATCATCATCATCAGAAACTTTTTGAAATCTATGTTTAATATTATTTGGTATTTCAATTTCTGATAAATCTGAAGAAACATCATCATCATCATCATTTAAATATAAAGTTTCAATATCTAAATCAATTAATTTATCTTTATTTTCAATTGGATTTTCTGTTAAATCAAGAAACATTATCGTAAGTGGAATATTAGTAATATCAACAAAAGTTATTAGATTTTTACAGGCATCTAATTTCCTTAATCTTAATGGTAATTTAGGAAAATCTTCTAATTTATTATCTGAAACATCAAGAATCATTAGTGTTTCAGGTAATTCTTCAAGTTTTTTTATTTTATTATTAAACAATTTTAAATTCTGAATTCCTATAGGATAATTTATTAATTCCTTAATTTTATTAATACTCATGTCAATATCATTTATCCTTGTATTAATAAATGATATCTTTTTTATAGAATTATTTGAAATATCTAAATTTGAAATATCACAATCTTCTATCGTTAATTCTTCAATTCTATTCTCACTTAAATCTAATGTGATACATTTAATATTCTTTAATATTGTAATTTCTAAATTATTGTTAGATAATAATATCGTATCCCAATTACGTCCTACTAGAAAATCAATTTCCTCTATATAATTATTATTTAAGTTAAGGCATATTATTGATTCCGGTATCTTTTCTAATTTTGTAATTCTATTATTTGATAATATTAATTCTTCTTCTGTAGAAGATATACTTTCAAATATTGTTGATAATTGCTCATCTTTTATATCTTTATTATGATATGTGTTCATTTCCTATCAATATATAATTGGTATATTTAAACCTTTATTCAATTTTTATATTGTAGAATTAAGAATCTGTTGTAATTGGTTGATTTAATTTTTTTTTTATTAATAATATTAAATTATCAAAAAGATTATCATAAATATCACTAAATTTCGTATCTTCTTTTATATTATAAAATTTATTAAATTTTATATTTTTTTTTATAGTATCATACATTGGTATTAAAATATCCTTAATGTAAATTTCTAATTTATAATTTATTTCATTATTACTATTTAATTCTTTTTCATCTGTTGTAGTCTCTTTTTTATCAGTTGTAGTCTCTTTTTTATCAGTTGTAGTCTCTTTTTCATCTGTTGTAGTCTCTTTTTCATCTGTTGTTGTAGTTGTATCATCAGTTGTTGTAGTCTCTTTTTCATCTGTTGTTGTAGTCTCTTTTTCATCTGTTGTTGTAGTTGTATCATCAGTTGTAGTCTCTGTATTATTTGTTGTATCAATATTATTTTGATTGGTTAAAAAAGGTAATTTTTTTTTTTTGATTAAATTATTTTTAAGAAAGGTAGGTTTAATATCAAAAAAATAACCAAAATCTATTTTAATATCTTTAATTTTATTAAAATCAATAAAGTTTCCATATAAAATAATACCATTTGATTTTACTTTATTAATATCATCAAATAATTTAGAATAGTTTAAATGATCAGGATGATCATATATTTTAAAATTTATATTTTTAGTTTTAATATTTACAAATTTTTTTTCAAAATAATTATTTAAATTAATTAATGTAAATTTTGGTTCTATATCTGAACCAAGTTCTTTAGCAATATTTGATTTATTTGAGGTTGGCATACCGATTAATAAAATAATCATTTGACCAAATTCTTTTAAATAAGCTTCAATTATATTTAAGTCATTTTTCATAAATAAATTTATATTTATATAATAATAACATATAAATATATTATGGCAATTATAAATTATAGTATTTTATTTTTAATATCAGTATTACATTTATTAATTATATTTTTTGTTATTTGTGTGCCATTTTCAAATAATAATTATTTATTATTACTACATATAATTATAGTTCCATTTATTATATTACATTGGTATTTAAACAACAATTCTTGTAGTTTAACTATCATAGAAAAATTTATTAAAGATAAATCAGAAGGTCAAATTAACTGTGATGATGATTATTTTTCATATAAATTAATAGCTCCTATTTATGATTTTAAAAAAAATACTAAAGATTTTAGTAATTTTACTTATATTATAACCATCGGATTATGGTTTGTTTCAATTTATTCAATTATATGTAAAATTAAAAATAAAGAAATAAATACTTTTTTTGATTTATTCGCAAATACTACTTGTTGAGCTAGAATTAATGTTATATTTATAATTATTTGCTCCACCATTTTGTTTTAAAAAAAAGTTATTATCTTCATTATAATTATCTTTTAAATTTAATGCGGAATTTAATGTTGAAGATGTTTCTACATTTGAGTTTTTAATTTTTATATCATCAAGATTTATTGATATAAATGTTTTATTTATATTATTAGATTCATTATCTGTTGAAAAATTATTAAGAGCACCTCCATTTAAAATATTATTATTATTTAAAGAACTAATTGATTCAGTTTCGAAGGCACTAGCTTCATCTAAACTTGTAATGCTATATTTATCATCTACATTATTACCGCCAACTAAAAAGAAACTAGTTTTTGATGAATAACTAGTTTCACTTAAATCATCCTTACCTCCAACTAACACTTTATTTTTTTTTAAAGAATTATGTATTGAAGAATCACTGGTTAAAGAATTAGCAAAATTTTCATCATTTAATTTACTATTAAAACTTAAACTAGTTTCACTTAAATCATCATTACCTCCAACTAATACTTTATTTTTTTTTAAAGAATTTTGCATAGAAGAATCACTGGTTAAAGAATTAGCAAAATTTTCATCATTTAATTTACTATTAAAACTTAAACTAGTAGCACTTAATTCATCATTACCTCCAACTAATACTTTATTTTTTTTTAAAGAATTTTGCATAGAGGAATCACTGGTTAAAGAATTAGCAAAATTTTCATCATTTAATTTACTATTAAAACTTAAACTAGTAACACTTAAATCATCATTACCTCCAACTAATACTTTATTTTTTTTTAAAGAATTTTGTATAGAAGAATTACTGGTTAAAGAATTAGCAAAATTTTCATCATTTAATTTACTATTAAAACTTAAACTAGTAGCACTTAATTCATCATTACCTCCAACTAATACTTTATTTTTTGAATTAAAAATACTAGTATCAACTGAACTAGAATTAGATATTGTATATTTTTTTTTATATTGATTATTTAATTCATCAATTGATACATTTACATCCATTCCATGTTTATTTGTAAAGGTTATATTTTTGCTATTTCTAGTATAATTTTTAAAACTTAAATTTTGATTATTAAAATTTATTTGTAATCCATTAATATTCTTAATTAAATCAATTGTATTTTTTAATTCTTCTAGATTCATATGTTTATTATATAATATATTTATATTATAAAAAAATATTATATATTTATAATTTTATTTTTTTTTTAATTTATCTAAATTTTGTTTTATTATTTTATTTTCCTCTTTTAAAGTTTCTATTTTATTATTTAATTTATCGATTTCATTCTGGGATGTAATATTTTCAATCTTTTTTTTTAATGATTTTATTTGAATAAGATTTTTTCTTGCCTTTAACGTTAGCATTATTTTATTTAATTCTAATGATGCTAAAATATCCTTTTTCTTTTTATTTTCTATAACCTTTGAATCTATTTTATTCAATCCATAATATCTAACTTCACCATGTGAATAACATTCATCCATAGTTCCTCTTCTTTTATTTTTTGGAACTGATTTAATACCACAATAAGGTTTTAATTTAGAGTCTTTTTTGGATTCTTTTTTGGATTCTTTTTTTGGTTCTTTTTTTGATTCTTTTTTTGGTTCTTTTTTTTCTTTGGATTTTCTAAATTTACTTTTGAAATCTTCAGGTTCTTTAGATTTAGAATTTTTTTTGCCTCCTAACATATATATAATAAAATATATTTATATATTTTATTGTTTATTAATAATTTTTATTAAATTAATAATATTTTTTATTAAATCTTCCTTATCAAGAGTCTTATCCTTATATACTTTTTCTAAAATTATATCAATACTTTTCATTATTAAATTATTATTTTTATATGATTTTTTTAAATTAAATATTAAATCAAAACCTAATAAACACTCTCCAAAATTATTTATATCAATATTAGTAAAATATTCCATTATCTTTTCTAAATTAAATAATAGATCTTCCTTATTATATTCTTTAGAAGATTCTTTAGAAGATTCTTTAGTAAATTCTTTAGAAGATTCTTTAGAAGATTCTTTAGTAAATTCTTTGGAAGATTCTTTAGAAGATTCTTTAGTAAATTCTTTAGAAGATTCTTTAGAAGAATCTTTAGAAGAATCTTTAGAAGAAATATGATTATTTACTGTAGATTTAAGAGAATAAGAAAAATCGTTAAATTTTTGTTGAATGAGTGAATCCATAAATTGTATATCATCAATAGGATATTCTGTATCATTTTGTATTTCAAAAGATTTTGAACATTTAGTATTAATATTTTGATTATTATTAATAAATATATTTAATTTATTAGAGGGTTCAATTAAATTATCATCAACGGTATAAACATTTAAATTTGATTCGATACCCATATTAGCCTTAATAGTATTAAGAATTTTAATACAATCATAAAGATCTAAATTATTTTTAGAATTAATAATTTTTTTTTTTAGATTAATAATAGAATTTTTTTTATTATTAATATTATTTTTAATAATTTTAATAAGAGTATTTACACTAAGATTAACTATAGATTTTACTTTAATTTTGCAGTTACAATTTTTAACATGAGATTTAATTTGATGAATAAAGATATTGTCATTATTTATAGTTGATTTATTAAGAGACAAAAATTCATCACAGATAGAAAAGAAATAATTATTATTTTTATTTTTTATAAGATCTGTAATAATTATTTTAATATCATTATTATATTTTCTTTGAATATAGTTTTCATCAAGATTAACTAATCTTATAAATAATTTTTCTGCTTCATTAGAATTAAAAATTAATAATTTATTTTGATTTAAATTATTATTATAATAAAATTTATTAAATTCTTTAATTGAATCTAATTTATATTTTATTTTAATATAATAATTATCAGGTTCATAATATTCATTAACTATATTAATAATTTTTAATATAAAGTTATAAAGTTCAATCATATAATTAAATTATAAATTATTTAATTATAAAAAAATAACTATTGATACGCATAATAAACAGTTGTTATTATACTTATAATTAACAAAGATAATTTTGAATAATCCCCCAAATAGTCCCAGTAAAAAAAAATAGTATATAAAAGAATGATTAATCCCCCATAAGTTAAACCTTTATTAATAATAAGATTACCTTTAATATCATCATCATAGATAAAAAAGTAAGCAATAACTATACCCATAATAGCAATTAAATAAACATACATAGTATAAGTTTCTAATTTTTTATTTTCATCCAAAATAGAGTTACTTAATATATCAGCTATTTTATTAGCTAGAAGAATATATAATAAAATAAACAAACCTATTAAAATTAAATTTAATTTATCATCTTTATTATTATTTTTTTTATTAATTATTTTATCAGTAGTCATAATATAATATTAAAAAGAAAAATTATTTTAAATTTTGATTTATATAAAAATCAATATATTTAATTATTTCATTAATAGTATCAGAATAATAATTATTATTATAAATAGATTCAAATAAAATTGTTTTATAATTAATATAAGTTTCAAATAAATCTTGATAATTATCATCAATTAATTTACAATCAATCATAACACAACAAATAAATAAATTTCCGTAATACTCACCTAATTTAATTAAATTTAAATCTTTATATTCTCCAGTTCCCATAAATTTAGCAAGTAATAATAAAATATAAAAAAAATTAGATAAAAAGTCTAAATAATCATTTTTTTTATTAATTAATAATATTTTTTCGATGATAGGAGTAATTTCTATAATAAGATTATGATAATTAAAATTAATTTTTTTTTTTATTAATTTACTATCATCTAATCTTGAATTAAGATAATCAATATTAATACTTATATTATTAAAAAAATTAGTTATAATATTATATGCGATAGGTTTATTATATAATATATAATTTTTAATATTTAAATAAAAGAAAAGAATAGAACTTGCTATATAATAACCATGAATTGAAATTTTATTAATTTTACAATATCTATTCATTTCAGTAAGAAATAGAATTGGTATCAAGTATTCAATATCAGAGATAGTATTAAAATTAAATCTATATGTTGAAATAAATTTATCAAAAGCTTTTTTATACAATAAAATATTATTAAGATTTTTAAACTTTATAAAATTACTCATTTATAATAATAAATTGTAATTTTTTATAGTAATAAACATAAAAAATTATAGTAATAATTCTAAACTATCAGAAGTTCTAGTTATAGCAGTATAAAGACATTTAAGAACTTCATCTTTACTTTTATTTTCAAAAATATCAGCAATATCAATATAAACATTATTAAAAGTAGAACCTTGACTTTTATGCACAGTAATACAATAACCATAATTCAATTGTGCCATAGAATCAATAATTTTAGATTGCCAATCTTTCCATAAAGTATTCATTTTTTTCTCTATTATAGAGAAAAAATTACATTTTTCAATATTATTAGTATTTTTTATTTTATTTATTTGTGAATAAAGTTTTTCTTTTAATTTTAATAGTTTAATATTACCAATTTCAATTATTTCATTATATTTAATAATATCATCTTCATGTATAGTATGTATAGTAATATTTTCATTAATTAATTCATTATTATATAAGGATTCATTATATTTATATACTAAATTATTCATAAAATTAATATTTTTATCAATATTATTAATAATATTTATTTTTTCATATTGTGAATAAGTTTTAGATTTTGATTTATAAATATTAATTTCTATTTTTTTTTTCAAATTGTTAAAATTATCAATATATATATTTTCATCACTATTAATTTTTCTAATTTCTAATTCGTATATTTTTATAGGATTATCATCAATAATTTTATTTAATTTTTCAATATATTCAACATATAGGTTATTAATATTTTCTGGTAATAAATTACTTGTTTTTTTTACTTTTAAATTATCAAATTTAATTATTTTTGTATTTATATTATATAATTTAACTTGTTCAGATGTATAAAAGTTTATATAACTATTAATATCTTTATTTTCACTAATTTTAACTCTATAATAATCTTGAAAAATTAATATTTCTCCTAATTCATATCTTGATAAATTTTCTTTTTTAAAAATAGATTTTCTAATAAAATCATTGTATAAGTTACATTTTTTATTAGTCCAACTTAAAATAATATTATTTTTATTAGTATTAGTAATAAAATTATTTAACCATTCATTTGTATTATCATGAATTTTAATTGTATTACTATTATATAATTCTAAATTAGGCATATCATTATCATTACCAGATAAAATCCATTTTCTGTGTTGATTTGATAAATCCATAATATTATTGTTATTAGTTCTAATAATCTTTTCTAAATAATATTTTGTAATATCTCTTGTAAATATTTTACTTATTTTTTGATTCACAGGTGGTAATTGTGCCGGATCGCCTAAATAAATAATTTTTAATTTATTATTTTTATTTTCATAATTTCGTTCTAATTCTAATATAATATCATTTATTATTTGATTATTTAACATAGAACATTCATCAATTACAATTAAATTATAAATATCCCAATTAGTATCAACTAAACCTTTAGCAAAATATGTATTACCATTATTATCAACATAATTTTGATAATTTAATAATCTATGAATAGTTAAAACTTCAACATATTTCATTAAACTCTTTGAATTTTCTTTTTCATAAATATTTCCATATAATTTATTTTTAATTATACCTACAGCTTTATGTGTGGGGGCTGCGATAGCAATTCTTTTAACATATTTATTATTTATTATATCATTAATAAACTTTGTAATCAATGTAGTTTTACCTGTGCCTGCGTATCCAATTAATAGAACTTCACTTTCATCAGATTTTAAAAAATTTAATAAATTATTATAAACATTATTTTGTTCTTCATTTAATATAATATTTGACATAAACTATATAATAATATATAGTTTATTTTAAATAAATTCAATTTTTATTATCTAAGTAAATATTCATTAATAGTCATACCGCAATAATCTTGTGGATTTTTTCTATAATCAATTGGATTATAAATATTTATTTTCTGTGATACTTTTAATAAAAATATAAATATTTGTTTAAATAAAGGTGTGTGTCCAAATTCAGGACATGCTACGTGTGCTAATTCATGTATAACAACATACATAATAGTATTTATATCATGAATTTCATTTAATAATTTAGAACGTAAGCATATTACAATTTTTTCACCTTTATTTATAGTATAACTTGTATTTTTTTCTTCAGTAGGTGTTTCCATAATATTAATTTGTTTTGTTCTATTTACTAAATTATTTATATATTCTTTTTCATCAATATATTCATTTATATTATTTTTTAAATGTAATACTAATTTTTTTATATTATTTTTTATAGTAGCTAAAGTATTAGCTGCTTTACTTTTATCTTCCGAATTTCTAACGTAATATTGTTCATTATCAACTGTAGCTAATTCAATTACTAAATTTTCTTTAAAATACAAACAATTATAAAACATATAAATAATAAAAAATAATATAAGGATTATAATAATAACAACATTTTTATCAATTATCATATTTCTATTTATAATTATATACAGAAATAATTTAATTAATTATAAAGTTTTTTTTTTATTTATATAATTATATTATATAAATAATGGGATTAACTTTTTCAGCTCCGTTAAATGAAGATTCAATGTCAAATGAACGAAAAAAACTAAATATTAAAAAACTAGCAAATTCTAAATTAGATGATAATATTTTAGAAACCTTAAATCTATCAGAATTAACTCCTCCAGCAGTAAAACTACAAATGCCTCTCGTAGGTGGAAACGATTATACATCTGAAGGTGAATTCGCTTATAATTTTCCAAAAAAACAACAAAGAGAAGAAAGATATAATAATTATAATTTATTTAATATTATGGCTGAATTAGAAGCAAAAAAGAATATAGTAGGTGGTAATTTAGAAAATGAAGAAAAACATCAATCTTCAACAACTGATCCTGGTATGTCTGCACTTAAAAGTATTCTTGTTGATGAAATGAATAAATATAAGAATAATAATAATAGTGAAAATGGTAGCATTACTGGTGGTGGAGATTGTGGATGTTCTGGTAACAATAATGTATTAGAAGGTGGTAAAAAGAAATCTAAAAAATCTAAAAAATCTAAAAAAGTTATGAAAGGCGGTATATCTTCATCTTCTTCTGATGATAATTCGTATTCAGGTGAAAATAACTTTAAAGTAAAAAGAGAAGAAATCAATACTTCAAATGAAGAATTAGAAGAAAATGCTCTAAGTATTTTTAATTATAATAGTTCTGATACTAATAACCAAACCTCATCAGAAAAGAATTTTAGAATGTTAAGAAGAAAAGTTTAAAAATTTTTATATAAAACTTAAAATTCTAACATTAAAGAACTATTTTTTTTATTTTCAACTACAGATTCAGTAGTTGAATTATCATCTTTATCAATAACATAATCATAAATAGAAGAAATATTTTTCCTTCTATTTATTTCTTTATTAATATAATTTTCAAATATTTTTTCAGGATTTTTTGCTATTAATTCTAAAAACTGAATACTTGGTTTCATAATTTGATTAGTTATATAGAATAAGTAATCGATTTCTAATTTATTTTCAATAACATATTTAGGATCTTCTACACGCTCCCCTTGTAATAATACTTTTCCTTTTGGCACTATATACACCCAAGGAATTCTATCATTAATATCTGGTTTATTTCCTGGATCTCTTTCTCCAATTCTATCTGCTAATACAGCATGAACAATTCTAGTTCTATCTTTATAAGTTCCTTTTAAAGTTTTGGAAATAATAAATTTATCTATTGGATATTTATCACGAAGAATTTTCTTTAATTCTGTTTTACAATAATCTATAGCACCCTTATTACTCCTTTCATTTAATATTTTATTTACTATTCCACCTACAACAATCTTAACTATTTTAGCATTATCTCTTCTTTTAAGTACAATACCCATACTTTTTTGATAATATTTATCTGGATTTGTTTCATATAAATTTCCAACATATCGTTTCTTAGTTAATATTATAAACGGCCATAAAGTTTTCTCATAAACTTGTTCTTCTGGTTCAGGTAATATTTTACATATTGTCTCACCTGCTAATTGACCAATTTCAATACACATCTTAAGTGCTTCTTTATCCGTTTGAATTTCTTGTGTTTTAAAATCATGTATCTTTGGACTAAAGAATACAGAATCAGTATTTTTAACTATTATACTTCCTACACCAGCATGAAATCGTCCATTATCCGTTTCTAAATCATAAACATAATCATCAATATATCCTAAAATATTTATTTTTTTAATAGCATCTTCAGATTTCCCAAATTGATTTTGTGTTAAAGTTATTCTAAACATTTCAGGATCATCTTCTTTCTTATTTATAGATACTTTATAACAAAGTGAATTTATTAAATAATATATATTTAGTGCGCTAATTTGACCCCTAATATTAAATTTTTTTGTAAATTTATCTTTTTCTTTTTTATACCCATCAGCAATAAAATAACCCTCTAAAAAGTTCTTTTTCTCTTCAAATGTACCATTAAGTATAAAATTTGGTATTATTTTATTTTCATCTTTATCATAAAAGATATTTCTATATTCTTCTATAAATTTATCCATATTTTCACTATTTAAAACAATTTTATAAATACCATCCGTTTCTAATGATTCAAACTTATCTGTTGGATAAATATTATTTAATTTATCTAATAATAATTTATTTTGTTCTATATCTTTACTGGTTAACTCCCATTTATACTTGCTACTATCATCACAAATTATAGATCCTTTCCCAAAGAAAAATCCATAAATATATGCTTTATCCATAGTAATTACATTTGTTATATTATTAATCATTTTGGGAAATGAATGTAATAGTTTTGTTCCTACTTTACATTGTTCTGGTTTTATCTGATTTCTATAAATATCTAATAAAGAATGATCTTCTGTAACTTTCACATAACCTATATGTGTTAATACTTCATAAATCTTTTTATTTGTTTTATGTCTTATAACTCTTTTAATATTAGCCCAACCATTGTCAGTCCATACTTTATAAGTTATTCTATTATCTTGCTGTTTTTCAGAAAGACCTTCAACATCACATTTGAATGCATTATAATCTTCCCAAAATTTACCAATCGTTTCTATCGTTTTAATTTCAATTTTTTTTTGGTAATTTAATAATAAAATAGGTGTATCACCTGTTACAGAATCTCCATATATTACTTTAGGTTTAACTCTATAATTTGTTTTTAGAGTTGTAGTTATCTTATTGTAAAAATATTCTACATACTCCTCTTTATTATTATATCCAGCTTTTGGATTTACAAATTTCTTATCTAAAGCATCTTTAAACAATTCATTTGCTTTAATGAAATATTTAGTTTTATCCGATAATGCTAGATTAATAATATTACCAAATGGTCCCTGAATAAAATCTCTGGAATATTCTAACATTTCTCTACCTGTCGCTGTTGTTGATGCTGCTAGTTCTTTGAAATATATAGGCGATGTTGGAGCTCCTAGCTGACCGTATAAACTATTCGCTGTCACTTTGTATGCTAGTTGTAAACCATCATAAATATTCTTCTTAAACTTATCTTCTTCTTTATCCATAAGTTTTTTTGTTGCACTTCTCTTATCCAATAATTCAATTAAGATTTGTGGTAAAATTCCAATTATACCATCATTCTTTTTAGCATATCTACATGTTGTTGTTGTGCCATCATTATTTTTATAAGATACTGTATGATATGTATAACCATCAATATCATCATATTTATTATCTAATACTATACATTCATGAGATATATTCTTATAAATCATTGATCTAGGATATAGAGATGCATAATCTAAAACAGGAATAGGTTCATAATGAACTCCTCTATCTGGATCAAATACAGTAGCACCTTCATAACCCCCATTATTTTCATTATCTGAATCTGTTGAATCTGAATATTTAATTTTATGAAACTTATTTTTATTATTATCATTATCATTTTTATTTTTAACTATTAATTTTGGAACTAGATGATTTAATTCTCTACATTTCTTAGAAACTAGTGAAAAAATCTTTTTACCTTGCCCACTCATAAAAATCCAATTTAATGGAACATTACATACATTCGCCATACCAATATTATTATTTAAAACTTGTAGTTTTTCTAATAATTTTGTCACTAATATACAATCCTGTAAACAATATTTAGCTATTATAGCTCTATCATCATCAGAACCTTTATATAATTTAAATAGTTCATTGGGCGAAATATCATCTTTAGCATGACACCAAAATACCTTATTATTATTTTCAAATAATTCATCGGGAATAATACCATTAATGGTAATTTTTTTATTGGCACTATCAATATTTAATATTTTATATTTTTCATCATGTTTATTATCAGTTAATCCATCATTAAATACAATATTAATATATTGATCTTCTTTAATTCCATAAACACTATTTGTAGTTATAATAGTTGTTTTATTTACTATTTCTTTACTTTTAATAACTTCTTTAATATAATATGAAGAGACATTATCTAATTTAAACGAATCTAATTTAGCATCCCTTTGTAATACTTTCATAAGATCTATAATAATTCTCCCACCCATATCAAAGTATTTTAATAAATTATCACCCATCGCAGATGATGATAATGGTTTTTCTTTCCATGGAGCTTCTTCGCTAATAATTCTAGATAATTTAGAAAATTCTTTAAATATTCCAAACTTTTTAGCCCTATCTTTAATATATTCAAAATCAAAACCATTAATATTATAACCAGTTATAACATCTGGATTTAATCGTTGAATTAAATAAGTCCAAGCTAGTAGAACCTTCTTTTCTGTTTTATAACATTCTATATCAACATCTTCTAATGCTTTAATTTTAGTACAGCCGTTTAACGTAATCATATGCTTATAAAATGGTTCTGATTCACC
>Ga0194129_10001306_pt1 | contig 41556 bp, 39 predicted proteins | sample TA2KigCa35mmetaG_FD_150862 | JGI IMG/M metagenome (GOLD analysis project Ga0194129, IMG submission 150862) | Freshwater microbial communities from Lake Tanganyika, Tanzania - TA2015038 Kigoma Deep Cast 35m | ecosystem: Environmental > Aquatic > Freshwater > Lake | place: Tanzania: Lake...
GGCTTTGGGTTACCGCCAGTGCTGCAGCTGGCCCAAGTGCCGCCCCTGCGGGTGATCCGGCGTGATGTTGGCCGCCCCAGAGCATTTTCGCTGGGGGTGTTGGGTGCGGGTGTATTGAGCTTTGGGGCTTTGCTGTTGGCGGTGTCTTCCGACCTGCGCTTGGGCCTGATGACAGTGGGCGGTTTTGCCTTGGCCTTGCTCTTCTTCGCAGGCTTGGCTGCCCTGGCCATGTGGGCCTTGCGCCGTTTGGTGCCGCGCCTGCGCTCAGCGGGGCGGTGGCAGGCTCTGGTCATGGCCACGCGGCAATTGGCCGCGCGGCCGGGCTTTTCGGTTCTTCAGGTCAGTGCCTTGTCGGTGGGTCTGTTGTCGCTGGTGCTGTTGGTGCTGCTGCGCACCGACTTGGTGGCCAGTTGGCGGTCGGCCACGCCGCCAGATGCGCCCAACCGCTTCATCATCAACATCCAACCCGAACAGTCAGCAGCGTTTGAGCAGCAGCTCAAAGATGCGGGTGTGCAGGGCTACGACTGGTATCCCATGATCCGTGGCCGATTGGTGGGCATCAATGGCCAGCCCATCCGGCCTGGTTCTTTCAACAGCGACCGCGCGCAGCGTCTGGTCGAGCGTGAGTTCAACCTCAGCCACACCCCGGAGCTGCCCACACACAACGCGGTGTCGGCCGGCCGCTGGACGCCCGAAGAAGCCGATGCCTTAAGCGTTGAAGAGGGCCTGGCCCAGACCTTGAACCTTCGGCTGGGCGACCGGCTGCAGTTCGACATTGCCGGCATCGTGCGTGAAGGCCGCATCACCTCCATGCGCAAGGTGGAGTGGGGTTCGATGCGGGTGAACTTCTTTGTGCTGTTTCCGCATGCCGAGCTGGGGGGTGTGCCCAGCACCTACATCAGCGCCTTCAAGGCGCCTATGCCCGCCGCTACCGCCCAGGCCATAGACCGCGCCTTGTTGCAAGCCTTTCCGAACATCACCAACGTGGACATTTCGGCTTCGGTGGCGCAGGTGCAGCAGGTGCTCAACCAGGTCATCAGCGCGGTGGAGTTCCTGTTTGCCTTCACCCTGGCCTCGGGGCTGTTGGTGTTGGTGGCCACCATCACCGCCACTCGAGAAGCCCGCGTGCGCGAGTATGCGGTGATGCGTGCCTTGGGCGCGCGCAGCCAACTGCTTCAGCGCATGCAGCGAGCCGAGTTGCTGGGCGTGGGGGCCTTGTCGGGCCTGCTGGCCTCTTGTGTGGCCATGGCCATCGGCGCGGTGTTGGCCCGATCGGTTTTTGAATTCAACTGGGCGCCCAGCCCCTGGGTGCCCTTGGTCGGCACGGTGGCCGGTGCGCTGTTGGCTTGGTGGGCCGGTGCATGGGGCCTGCGCGCGATTTGGCGACGGCCGGTGGTAGACACCTTGCGCCGGGCTGCGCAGTAGCGTACAGCTTCAACCGCGGCTGCGCCGCCGCACGCAGTCCAGGTAGGCCTGCCCATCGGGCGGCAGTCCGCTGCGTTGCGAGGCCCAGATCATTTCGCCCAAACAGTCCATCATCTGATGGTGAGCCTCATGTTCGCTGCCCCGGCGGTCTCTCAGTGCCTCGAAGGCTTGTCGAATGCCGCGAGGCTGGTCGATGTCCACCTGCTCAACCAAGCTCAGGTGCATGCTCAGGTGCAAGAAGGGGTTGGTGCGCCCCTCTTCGACGGTGTAGACGGCTGCCAGCGCGGCGGCTTCGTCAGCCAGATCGCCGTCATACTCGGGGTGCAGTGCCAGCCAAGGCGCGGCCTTGGTCTGCATAGTGTCCAGCGGCAGGCCTTGGCGCTGGCGGCGCCAGGTTTCGCAAAAAAAGCGGCGGACATCCTGTTGTGACGGGGCAAACATAAGGGCATTGTGGATGATCGCCGACCCGCAGTTCTACATCTGGGCCACGGCTGCGGTCTTGCTGGTGGGCTTGGCCAAGAGTGGATTTCTCAGTGGCTTTGGCGCCGCGGCCACACCCCTGATAAAGGGGCCTCGCAAAGGGGCCTTAGGCGGGCTACTTCCCCCAAGTTGGAGGTTCCCCCTGGTACGAGGGGTGTACCTGCCCGAGCAGGCCCCCTAGCATCTTTCAAACCGGCTCTGTGTGCAGCCGGGTCAAGGAGTTGAAGATGAAGATGCTGTTGGTGGACGACCATCCCCTGGAACGCTGCGCCCTGGAGACCCTGATCCAATCGCTGGGCTGCGACGTCACGGTACTGAGTGCTGCCAGCGCCGAACAAGCCAAGTGCTGCCTGGACGACCAGGGCCCGGTGGACCTGGCGCTGGTGGACCTGCAGCTTCCCGATGCCGATGGCCTGTCCTTGTTGGCTCAATGGCGCCAAAGCCACCCTGCCATGCGGGTGGCGGTCATTTCGGCCTCAGAGACGGTGGGTGAGGTGATGCGGGCCCTAGACGCTGGTGCGGCGGGCTTCATTCCCAAGCGCACCGCACTGGAGCTGCAGTTGCAGGCCCTGCGCATGCTGATGTCCGGTGGTGTCTATGTGCCAGCCGGCGCCTTGCGCCAGACCATGGAGCCCAGCGCGCCGAGCCTGCAATCCATGTGGTGGCCCAGCACGCGGCCGGTGCATACGCCGGCCCCACCGGTGAGCGTGCCCCCGAATGCGGGTGGTTTGTCGCAGCTCAAGCTCACGCCCCGGCAGTCAGAGGTCTTGCAGTTGCTGTTACAAGGGCAGCCCAACAAGCTCATCGCGCGGCAACTGAAGCTATCGGTAGAGACGGTGAAGGACCACGTGGCTTCACTGCTGCGGGTGCTGGGCGTGAGCTCGCGCACACAGGCGGTGCTCGCGGTCAGTCACCTGATGACCCCACCCAGCGCGTTGGGCCACAACGGTCACCTGCCGATGCGCCCGCCTGTCAGCACCTATGTGCACCGCTCGTTCTGAAGCCCTTCAGCTGGGCTGATAGGCCAGCCGAACGTAGATGGGAGCAAAAGCCTCGGCCTGTGTGATTTCCAGCAGGTGTTCGCGGGCCAGTTCGAGTAAGGCGATAAAGGTCACCACAACCACGGGTGCGCTGGCCTGGGTATCGAACAGGTCGGCGAACTCGATGAAACGCTGGCCCTGCAAGCGCCGCAGAACCATGCCCATGTATTCGCGTACCGAAAGCTGCTCCCGGCTAATTTTGTGGTGTTGGTTGAGCTTGGCGCGCATCAGGATGTCGCGCCAGGCTTCCTGCAGGTCCAGTGGTCTGACACCGGGCAGCCGCACCGCTGCAGTCTGCTCAATGGTGACCTGTGCCTTCAGGAAATCGCGCCCGATCACCGGCAGCTCATCGATGCGGGCTGCAGCCAGCTTCACTTGCTCGTACTCCAGCAGGCGGCGTGCCAGTTCGGCCCTCGGGTCTTCAGGCTCACTGCCGTTCTCGCTCTTTTTGGGCGGCAAGAGCATACGGCTCTTGAGTTCAATGAGCATGGCCGCCATCAGCAGGTACTCGCTGGCCAATTCCAAATTGCGCCGGCGGATCTGGTCCACATAGGCCAGGTACTGCCGCGTCACATCGGCCAGCGGAATGTCCAGGATATTGAAGTTCTGCTTGCGGATCAGGTACAGCAGCAGGTCCAGGGGGCCTTCGAAGGCCTCCAGGAACACCTCCAGCGCATCGGGTGGGATGTACAGATCGGTGGGCAGCGCAAACAAAGGTTCACCGTATAAGCGGGCCACCGCCACATGGTCCACTTCCAGGGGCTTTGCGGCGGGGTCGGGCTTGAGGCTGTGATCGGGCTCGGGCACTGCGGCCTGGGCCAGCTCCCCAGGCAGCGCCACCGCTTCAGGCGGCTCGCGCGGCGCCTGGGGCACGGCGCTGTCGCCTGCGGGTGTTTCCACGGCGTTCAGCGGGCCTTGGTTTGGTAGACGTAGGCCTGCTGGGGCACGCGGGCCTGTCGGGCCTGCGCCAGTTGTTCGCGGTCGATGGCCCTGTCCCACAACAGGGCGCGGCCTTCGCGCTGTTCATGCTCCAACGTGGGCTTGGCCTGCTTGAGCGACTCGATGAACTGCGTCACATCAGACTGATAGGGTTTCCAGAACAGCGGCATGGTGAGAATCCTCGCAGCCGGGCTATCCGGCGCAACCCGCCATTTTAGTCTCGGCTGGGGCCGCTGCAGGCCCGCGCTGCGGGCCCTTAGCGGATGCGCATACCCGGCTGAGCACCAGGCCAGGGTTCGAGCACGAAGATGCCCGGTTCGGCCTTTTCATCGGCATGGCTGGCGGCCAGCACCATACCTTCGCTAACCCCAAACTTCATCTTGCGCGGCGCCAGATTGGCCACCACCACGGTGAGCTTGCCCTGTATGTCCTCGGGCTTGTAGGCCGAGGCAATGCCGCTGAACACGTTACGCAGGCTACCCTCGCCCACATCCAGCGTCAGGCGAAGGAGCTTGGTGCTGCCTTGCACTGCCTCGGCCCTTTCGATGCGGGCCACCCGCAGGTCAACCTTGAAGAACTCGTCGATGGTGATGGCGGGAGCCAGAGCCTCCCCCCCGGGCAAAGGCAGGGCGGTACCGCCCGAGAGCGCCGTATCCGCGAAGGCAGCCGCACGGATGGCACCCGCACGGGCACCCTCACCGGCTGAGCCTTCGGCGGTGGCCGCTGGCTCGGCCGGCGCTTCGAAAAGCGCCTCCATCTGCTTGGGGTCCACCCGCTGCATGAGGTGTTCGTACACGCCAATCGTGTGGGCGCCCAAGGGCTTGCCCGCATCGGCCAATTGCTGTGCGGGCACCTGGAGGAACGACTCCACCCGCGCGGCCAGTGCCGGCAGCATAGGCTTGAGGTAAATCGTCAGCACGCGAAAGGCCTCTATGCACACCGAGCACACTTCGTGCAGCAGGGCGTCTTGGCCCTCTTGCTTGGCCAGTTCCCAGGGCTTGTTCTGATCGACGTAGCCGTTGACTCGGTCGGCCAGGGCCATGATTTCGCGAACGGCCTTGCCGAACTCGCGCTCGGCGTACAGCATGCCCACGGTGTTGCGGTGTGCGCGCAGCGCGGCCAAGAGTTCGGCGCCGTCACCGCCAAGCCGGTCGGTGAGCCGGCCGCCGAAGCGCTTGCTGATAAAGCCCGCTGCGCGCGAGGCGATATTGATGTACTTGCCCACCAAGTCGGCATTCACCCGCTGCACAAAGTCGTCCGCGCTGAAGTCGATGTCCTCTACCCGCGCGTTGAGCTTGGCGCTCAGGTAGTAGCGCAGCCACTCGGGGTTCAGGCCCAGATCCAGGTAGCGCAAGGGGCTCAAGCCGGTGCCACGGCTCTTGCTCATCTTCTCGCCATTGTTGACAGTGAGAAAGCCGTGCACATGCACCGCCGTGGGCACCTTGCGGCCGCTGAACCGCAGCATGGCCGGCCAGAACAGGGCGTGGAAGGTGACGATGTCCTTGCCGATAAAGTGCACCTGCTCCCTCGCGGGGTCGGCCATGTAGGCCTCGAAGTCCACGCCGCGGCGGTCCAACAGGTTTTTTAAGGACGCCAGGTAGCCCACGGGGGCATCCAGCCACACATAGAAGTACTTGCCCGGCGCATCAGGGATCTCGATGCCGAAGTAAGGCGCATCGCGCGAGATGTCCCAGTCGCCCAGGTTGATGTTGCCGGCTTCATCGCGGGTGAACCATTCCTTCACCTTGTTGGCCACTTCGGGCTGCAGGCGCCCATCCTGGGTCCAGGCCTGCAAGAACTCCACGCAGCGCGGGTCAGATAACTTGAAGAAGTAGTGCTCGCTGGTACGCAGCACCGGCGTGGCGCCGGACAAGGCCGAGTAAGGCTTCTTCAGTTCGGTGGGCTGATAGACCGCGCCACAGGCCTCGCAGTTGTCACCATATTGATCCTGGGCGCCGCACTTGGGGCATTCGCCCTTGATGAAGCGGTCGGGCAGGAACATGCCCTTGTCGGGGTCGAAGAACTGCTCGATCGTGCGGGCTTCGATCAGGTTCTGTGCCTTGAGTGCCCGGTACACGGACTGAGCCAAAGCGTGGTTCTCTGGCGCATCGGTGCTGTGCCAGTTGTCAAACTCGATGTGAAAGCCCTGCAGGTAGCGCGAGCGCCCTGCGGCAATGTCGGCCACGTACTGTTGCGGGGTTTTCCTGGCCTTGTCCGCGGCGATCATGATGGGTGCGCCATGGGCGTCGTCAGCGCACACGAAGTCGACCTCCGAGCCCATCATGCGTTGTGCCCGCACCCAGGTGTCGGCCTGGATGTACTCCATCATGTGGCCGATGTGGAAGGGCCCATTGGCGTAGGGCAGGGCGGTGGTGACGAAAAGCTTGCGGGTCATGGATGCTTGGGTTGGACTGGCCAATGCCTGTGATGGGTATGCGGCCATCGGCCCTTGATTTTAGTGAGTGCGCACTAGCCGCTACCATTACGGGTTAACTTCTGTTGCGCTGTTCCTATGTCCGCCTCTGATTCCGCACTTGTCCAAGCCGTCCAGGAGGCGCTCAAGACGGCGGTCGACCCCAACACCGGCCAGGATTTCGTGTCGGCCAAGCAGCTGCGCAACCTGCGCGCCGAGGGTGGGGACGTGTCTTTCGATGTGGAGTTGGGTTATCCGGCGAAGAGCCAGATCCCGGCGCTGCGCAAGGCCCTGATCGCAGCGGCGCGCACGGTGGCGGGCGTGGAAAACGTGAGCGTCAACCTCAGCACCAAGATCGTCGCCCATGCGGTGCAGCGCGGCGTGCAACTCATCAACGGTGTGCGCAATGTGGTCGCCGTGGCCTCGGGCAAGGGCGGGGTGGGCAAGAGCACCACCACCGTCAACCTGGCCCTGGCCCTGGCCGCCGAGGGCGCGCGCGTGGGTATTCTGGATGCCGACATTTATGGCCCCAGCCAGCCCATGATGATGGGCATCGAAGGCCGCCCCGAAAGCGTCGACGGCAAGAGCATGGAGCCGCTGGAGAACTACGGCGTGCAGGTGATGTCCATCGGCTTTTTGGTCGATTCGGACAATCCTATGATCTGGCGCGGCCCCATGGCCACGCAAGCCTTGGAACAGTTGCTGCGCCAAACCAACTGGAACGACCTGGACTACCTCCTGGTGGACATGCCCCCGGGCACGGGTGACATCCAGCTCACCCTCAGCCAGCGCGTGCCCCTCACCGGCGCCGTCATCGTCACCACCCCGCAAGACATCGCCCTGCTGGACGCCCGCAAGGGACTCAAGATGTTTGAGAAGGTGGGCGTGCCGATTCTGGGCGTAGTGGAAAACATGGCGGTGCACGTGTGTGAAAAGTGCGGCCATGCAGAACACATCTTTGGCGCTGATGGCGGCAAAAAGATGGCGGCCGAATACGGCGTGGACTATCTGGGTGCCTTGCCGCTGAACCTGTCGATCCGGGTGCAGGCTGACGCCGGCCGGCCCAGCGTGGTCAGCGACCCCGATGGCGAGGTGGCCGGTATCTACAAGACGGTGGCGCGTACGGTGGCCATCAAGGTGGCGGCCAAGGCTAAGGATTTCAGCTCGAAGTTCCCGACCATTTCAATTTCCAAGAACACCTGAGGCATAGTCCCGTGGCGAATGCGCGGCGCGGGCCGCCCAGCCCATTTGGCTGGGCCTCGCACAGGGCCCGCGGGCTTGCTGGCCGGATGGCCTGATTTGGACATCACGACATGAAGACCCTGATCTGCGATTGCAACGGCACCATGAAGCTGGACGGCCCGGCTTTGGCCGCCGCGCTCGAAAAGGTGCCCGGTGCCGACGCCGATGGCCTAACCACGGTGCACACCCTCTTGTGCCGGCGCGAGGCCCCGTCCTTCCAAAAGGCCGCTAAAACAACCGGTGCGGGCGAAGAGCTGTTGGTGGCTTGTACCCAAGAGCAGCGGCTGTTCCTTGAGCTGAATGAACAGACGGAAGGGGCTCCTTCCGTACAGGAGCGGCCGATTCGCTTTGTAAACCTGCGCGAGACCGCGGGCTGGAGCCGTTCATCGGCCACGGGTGAGCCGGCCGCTGCGGCTGCAGTGCTGCCCAAGATGGCCGCCCTGATTGCCGCGGCCCAGCGCCCCGACCCGGAACCGGTGCCAGTGGTGACCTACAAGTCTCAGGGCCGCGTGTTGGTGATCGGGCCGGCCGACCGTGCCGAGGTGGCCGCACAGCGCTTACAAGACCGTTTGGAGGTAGAGCTGCTGTGCACCCCGCAAGCCGGTGGCCGCAACGGCACGGGCGTTGCGCAACAGCGCAACCGCCTGGTGCATGCGGGTGTGCCCTCGCGCATCAGCGGCTGGCTGGGCCAGTTCGAAGTGCAGTGGGAAAGCGCCAACCCCATCGACCTGGACCTGTGTACCCGCTGCAACGCGTGCTTGGAGGTGTGCCCGGAAGGGGCCATTGGGCTGGATTACCAGATCGACTTGTCGCGCTGCTCGGGCCATCGCGCCTGCGTTCGGGTCTGCGAGGCCGCTGGCGCCATCGACTTCCAGCGCCAAGCGCAAAGTAGCGAGGGCCGCTTTGACCTCATCCTAGACCTGCGCGAGCAAGCCGCCTACACCCAGCATCAATGGCCACAAGGCTATCTGCAGGTCGCCCCGCAGGCCGGCGAAGCGGCCCTGTGGGCTGCGGTGGTGCAGCTGCGCGAGCTGGTGGGCGAGTTCGACAAGCCCCGCTTCTTCCAATACAAACAGAAGCTGTGTGCCCACAGCCGCAATGAAAAAAGCGGCTGCACCGCCTGCATCGACGTGTGCTCGGCCAAGGCGGTGCGCAGCGATGCGTCGCTCAAGGGCAAGGCTGGTGCCTCTGGACCCAAGGTGCGCCGGCCCGATCAGCAGCATATGGTGGGCGGCCAAGGCGGCGGCATCATCGTTGAGCCTTATCTGTGCGTGGGCTGCGGCGCCTGCACCACGGCCTGCCCCACGGGGGCCTTGAGTTACCAAACACCCACCGCGCCAGAGCTCGGGGGCCGCATCCGCACCATGTTGCAGGCCTGGCGTGCGGCCGGTGGCCAAGACCGCCCCGGTGGCCCGGTGCTGCTGATCCATAGCCTGGAGCGCGGCGGCGCCTTTATCGATGAACTGGGGCGCCAAACCCGCTTGGGCCGGCGCGGCCCTGATGGTCAGGTGCTGCGTGGCTTGCCCGCTCGGGTGCTGCCTTTGGGCGTATGGCACACCGCCAGCACCGGCCTGGACATCTGGCTTTCGGCCCTTTGTTGGGGAGCTGCCGAGGTGGTGGTAATGCTCACCGGCGAAGAAGCCCCCGACTACCGAACCGCCTTGCAGGAACAGGTGGACCTGGCCCGTGCGATTTGGCAGGGCCTGGGCTTCGACGGTGTGGGCGTGTCCTTGCTCGAGGCCGCGCCGACCTCGGCCCATGCCGGCATGCCTTGGCCCGATGAGCCCAGCATGCACGGCCTGGTGCAGGTCGACAAGGCTTTGAGCCAGCTGGCCCCGCCGGTAGTCTCGGCTGTGGCCGCCGCCGCACCGGCCGCCGCTGCTGGCGCCTTCAAGCCCGCCACCTTCACCGTATTGCCCGAGAAGCGCGCCACGCTGGAGCTGTGCATCGACCACCTTTTGGGCCAAGCGCCTGCTGCTGCGCCGAGTTTGCCAACCGCCTTGGAGCAGATCGCCCTGCCGGGTGGACAGACCTTCGGCTCCTCGCCATTCGGCACCTTGGTGGTGGATACGCAGGCTTGCACGCTGTGCCTGTCCTGCGTGGGCGCATGCCCGCAGGGCGCACTGGCGGACAACCCCGAAAAGCCCCAGCTGCGCTTCGTGGAGAAGAACTGCGTGCAGTGCGGCCTCTGCGAAAAGACCTGCCCCGAAAGCGCCATCTCGCTGCAGCCGCGGCTGTGGCTGGCCGACGAGGGCAAGGCGCGCAAGCAACTCAGGGTGTTGCACGAAGCCGAACCTTTCCGCTGTATCCGCTGCTCCAAGCCCTTTGGTACGCTGCGCGCCATCGAATCGATGGTCTCCAAGCTGGCGAGCCATCCCGCGTTTGCCGGCGCCGGAGCCGACCGACTGAAGATGTGTGGCGACTGCCGCGTCATCGACCTGCATACCAACCCCAACGAGGTTCGGATCACCGACCTTTGAGGCCATGAATTCAGACGAACTGCGCGCCCTGAGCTTTGCCACGATGGACGATGGCGAAGAACTCGCCCGCGCCGAAATCTACGGCCTCTTGGCCCGGCTGTGGTTTGCGCCGCCCGACGACGAGCTGATGCAGCAGTTCAAGGTGGCCGTCACCCAAGCGCCACAGGCTGGTGCCTTTCTGGAGGCGCCTTGGGAGGCGATGGTGGCCCTGTTCCGCGAACAAGACCGCAGCGCCATCGCCAGCGAATACGACGCCCTGTTCCACGGGGTGGGTCGCCCTGAGGTGTTTCTGTACGGCTCGTATCACTTGAGTGGCTACCTCAACGACAAACCCTTGGCCAGTCTGCGCGCAGACTTGGCCGAACTGGGCCTGGCCCGTGACGAGTCACGGGGCGAAACCGAAGACCATGTGGCCTTTGTATTCGAAGTAATGCGCTACCTGATCGCCGGCGATGAGGTGGCCATATGCAACCTCGAACGCCAGCGCCGCTTCTTCCGCAGCCATGTACAAGCCTGGGTGGAAGCCATGTGCGACGCAGTCAACGCCCATCCTCGGGCCCAGGCCTATGCCCGGGTGGCCGACTTCACCCGCGCCTTTATCCAAGTGGAGACGCAGGGCTTCGATCTGCTGGAGTCCTGACCGCTTTGAGCCAAACGGTGAACACCGCGCCACCGCCGTCCTGCGCCGGACGGTTGGCCGCAAGAATGTCGCCACCGTAGCGCTCGACGATGCTGCGGCTGATCCACAGCCCCAGGCCGGTGCCGGCTTTCTTGTGGGTCACGAAAGGTTGGAACAGGCCGTTCTTCACCGATTCGGGCAGCCCACTGCCCTGGTCAGCAACCGCCAGGGCCACGCCCTCAGACCCATCGGCCAGGGCCTGTTGGGCGCAGCTGAGCGTTATGGTTCCCCCAGTGGGCATGGCGTGCGCCGCGTTCATCATCAGGTTCACCAGCACCTGCTGCAGCTCTTGGCGGTTGATGGCCGCGTGCAAACCCGGCACCCAGTTGCGGACCACCTGTATGCCCCGCTCGCGCAGGGCGTGGTCGGTCAGCACCAGGCTGTCCTCCATGGCCTGCACGGGGTCCACCGCCTGCACATAGCCTGCGAAGTCACCTGGCCGCGCAAACTGCAGCATTTGGGTGACGATCAAGCGCATGCGTTCCACCTGCTGCTGCGCCAGATCAAGTTCGGTTTTTACCCGTTCAGCCTGAGGCCCCAGGGTTTGGCGCAACAGATCTAGGTTGCCCTGTATCACCGCAATCGGGTTGTTGATCTCGTGGGCCATACCAGCGGTCAGCTGGCCGATGGCGGCCAATTTTTCAGATCGCATCAGCTGGTCCTGGGCCTCTTGCAAGGATGCGGTTCGCTCGGACACGCGTGCATCGAGCACCGCGTTCCAATCTTGCAGGGCGCGGGTCTTTTCGGTGATGGCATCCAACAGGTCGTCCAAACCCTTGGCCAGGTGCCCCAGTTCATCTTGGCTGCTCAAGGTGCCCACCCGGGCTTGCGCGTCGCCGGCCTGAAAGGTGCGCATCGCCAGTTCCATGCGCTCCACTGGCCTGAAGATGCCGCGCGCTGCGCGCAGGCTCCACCAGGACGCACCGATCATCACGCTCGAAAAAAGGGCGCCGATGGCAGCCAGAACCGCGTACTTCAGCACGGTGAACGGGCGTTCCAGAAAACCCACATACAACATGCCCACACGTTGGCCAAAGTGGTCTTGCAGCGGCGTGTACGCCGACACATACCACTCCTTGACGACGAAGGCGCGGTCTAGCCAGGTGCGCCCGTCAACCAAGACGGCCCCTTGCACGCGGTCAGACACCCGGGTGCCGATGGCGCGCGTGTATGCACCCACGCCAGCCGAAGCATCGGGCTCGAACAGTCGCACGTTGGTACTGATGCGCACATCGTCCAAAAACAAGGTGGCTGTGCCCCGGCTGCCAAAGGGCAGGGCGCCCTCGGGGTAAACAATGTCGTTGATGCGGTCGATGAGCTCCAGGTTGCGGTTGAGCAGCACTCCAGCTTGAATGTGGCCCATCAGTTCACCCTTGTCACCGCGCACCGGTGCGGCTGCGGTGATCACCATGGCGCGGTCTTCCACCGTGCGTGCACTGGGCTGCGCGCCCTCGGTGGCCAGGACGGGCACGGTCACAAGGTCGCGCGCTTGGGGGGCCAGCCGGCCGAACTCGGCGCCTTCGATTACCGCCAAATGGGGCCGTCCATCGCGCTGGCCCAACAGTTCGACTGGCGGGCCCTCGGCCGCGCCCCAATGGGCCACCAATAGGCGTCCATCTGGTGAACGCCAGTTGAGATAGGTCAGTTCGCTGCGGTTACGGTAGGCCAGCAGCAGCGACTGCATCGCGGCGGGGTCCCGGCTTTGCAGCGCGCGTTGCAGGCCATGAGACTCGGCCACGGTGGTCGCAGCCGTGGCAACGTCGCCCATCACCTTGTCAAAGTAGCCTTGCGCCACGGCCAGGTCGCTGCGGACCTTGGTGCGCAGCACCTCGTCGATGGCCTCGTCGCCCCACCACAGCAGGATCAGGCCAAGCAGGGGTAATACCCCCAGCAGGGGCAGCAGTACCAAGGCCAACAGCTTGCGCCGAATCGAGCCACCCGACAACAGCATGGCTAATTCCGCTTACCGCAGCGGCTGCGCCGCCCAGTCGGCCACGCGCCGTTCTAGTGTGCGCCGCGAGATGCCCAGCAGCTGGGCTGCGCGGGTTTTGTCGCCGCCCACCGATGCCAGGGTGGACTCGATGTGTTGGCGCTCTAGCGTGGACAGGTCGGTGACCACAGGCTGCGCGGGCCAGAGGGGGCTTTGTGTGGCGTTGGCCAAGCCCTGCTGCGGCGCAGGGGGGCCTGGCGTTGGTGGGCCTGGCCGCAAAGTGTCGACGACCTCAGCTTTGGGCATCGGTGGGTAGAGGGCCGATATGTTCAAAGATCCCAAGATGATCGAGCGTTCGATGAAGTTGCGCAGCTCGCGCACATTGCCCGGCCAGTCATAGGTTTGCAGATAGCCCAATTCCTCAGCGGTGACCTCAATGGGCGGTAGACCCAGGCGCGCGCACAGGGCTTCGACGAAATGCGGCACCAGATCGGCGATGTCTTCCTTGTGCGAGCGCAAGGGCGCTAAGCGCAGCTCCACCACCTGCAGCCGATAGAACAAGTCAGCCCTGAACCGGCCAGCGGCCACCTCGCCAGCCAGTGGCCGGTTGGTGGCGGCCACGATGCGCACATCCACCGGAATCTCTTGACGGCGGCCGATCGGCCGGATGCGGCGCTCTTCGAGCGCCCGCAGCAAGCTGGCCTGCTGGGCCAGCGGCAGCTCGGCCACTTCGTCCAGGAACAGGGTGCCCCCTTGTGCATACACGAACAGCCCGTCGCGCCCGGGGCTGCCAAAGAGCTCCTCTTCGGCCTGATCACCGGACACGCTGGCGCAGTCCACCGGCACGAAGGGCCCATCCGCGCGCGGGCTGTTGTGGTGCAGGGCCAAGGCCACCAGCTCTTTGCCGGTGCCGCTTTCGCCAGTAAGCAGCACCGTGCTGTCCACGATGGCCGTGCGGCGGATAGCCTCTCGCAGGCCTGCAATCACCAGGGACGAACCGATCAGTGCACCCGGGGTCGGCACGCGTTGCGCCAGGTTGCGCCGCAGCAGGAAGTTTTCTCGCTTAAGTTGAGCGCGCTCCAAACACTGGCGCACCGAGTTGAGAACCTGGGGTAGGCGAAATGGCTTGAGGATGAAATCGCTTGCACCTGCGCGCAGCGCTGTGATGGCCGAATCCACATCGGCAAAAGCCGTGATCAGCACCACTTCGAATGTATGCCCGCTGGCGCGCAGGGCCTGCAGCCAGTCCAGCCCGCTTTGGCCCGGCATGGAAATGTCCAGAATCACCAGATCGAAGCGGTGCTTGTCCACCAGGGCCGCAGCCTGTTCGGCGCTGGATGCGGTGTGCAGGTGGCCCACCAGGGGCTCTAGGGTCTTGGCGATGAAGTGCACCATCCCGGGCTCATCGTCGACCACCAAGGCCGAGGCCCACGACCAAATGCCGGCCTTCAAGTGGTCCAAGGGGGCGGCAGATTGCCTCATACGGCTGAGATTGTATGAACCGGGCCCATCGCACCCGGTGCTTGTGGCCGCATTCCCTTGCCGGCATCTCGGATGGTGGCGCCCACCGCATGGCCGGGCGCAGAAGTCGGGGTTTACCAGTAGATCGACGGATCCACCCTTCCCGCGACAACTTGTCGCGGGCGCTGGCCAAAGCGGCCAATTCCCATCAGGGCAGTCCCGAATTGCCGATCGACGGCGACTTCGCGCCAATACATGATTAGGCACGGAGGTGTACACGTGTGCGGTGCCCGGCTTGTGCTAGTTTGAATGGAGGTTTCATGAAACCAGCTTCTGATCAAGTGCTTTCCCGCCGTAAGGCCCTGGCTGGCGCCGGGGCTGTGGGCGCCGTAGCTGCTGTGGCGGCTGTGGCTTCCACGGGCTTGACCCCCGCATCGCAGCAGACGGCTGCGGCAGCCACCGGTACGGCTGACGCCGACCAGGCCGGCTACCGCCTCACCGAGCACATCAAGCGTTACTACAGCACCGCCCGCGTCTAGGCACGGCGCGCGGCTGTATCCCCTTTTATCAACCGGTTGTCCAACAGGAGGTTTTCATGTTGTTGACACGCAGGTCGAACGAGACTGGACCGGCGTCGCCGTCCCGGGGACTCGTCGACAGTCTGGCGCGGGGCATCTCCCGTGCCATGCCGACCATGGACCGGCGCGCCTTCCTGCGCCGTTCAGGGCTCGGTGTGGGCGCGGGGCTTGCTGCCTCGCAGCTCACTTTGGTGAAGAAGGCCGATGCCAATACGGCAGCAGCTTCTTCAGACGGCAAGAAGAAGATCGAGGTCAAGCGCACCGTGTGCACCCACTGCTCGGTGGGTTGCGCAATTGATGCGGTGGTCGAGAACGGCGTCTGGGTTCGCCAGGAGCCGGTGTTCGATTCCCCGATCAACCTGGGCGCGCATTGCGCCAAGGGCGCTGCAGTGCGCGACAACGCACATGGCGAATACCGTCTCAAGTACCCCATGAAGCTTGTCAACGGCAAGTACCAGCGCATCAGCTGGGATACGGCCCTAGACGAGATCAGCGCCAAGCTGCTCAAGCTTCGCGAGGAAAGCGGTCCGGATTCGCTGTTCGTCGTAGGCTCTTGCAAGAGCAACAACGAGCAGGGTTATCTGATGCGCAAGTGGATGTCGTTCTGGGGGTCGAACAACACCGACCACCAGGCACGAATATGCCACTCCACTACTGTCGCCGGTGTGGCGAATACGTGGGGATACGGTGCGATGACCAACTCGTACAACGACATGCGCAACAGCAAGGCTGCGATGTACATCGGCTCGAATGCAGCCGAAGCACATCCGGTGAGCGTGTTGCACACTTTGCATGCCAAGGAAAAGGGCTGCAAGGTGATCGTGGTGGATCCGCGCTTCACGCGCACCGCCGCCAAGGCCGACCAATATGTGCGTATGCGCTCGGGCGCTGACATCCCGTTCCTGTACGGGGTGATGTGGCACATCTTCAAGAACGGCTGGGAAGACAAGAAATTCATCAACGACCGCGTCTGGGGCATGGACAAGGTCAAGGAAGAGGTGCTGGCCAACTGGGCGCCCGACAAGGTCTTGGAGGCCTCTGGTGTAACCGAGCAGGAATGCTTCGAGGTTGCCAAGACCATGGCTGAGAACCGCCCAAGCACACTGGTGTGGTGCGTGGGTCACACACAGTCCACCATCGGTAACGCCAAGGTGCGCGTTTCTTGCCTGCTACAGCTGGCGCTGGGCAACATCGGAGTCAGCGGCGGCGGTGCCAACATCTTCCGTGGCCACTGCAATGTGCAAGGCATCACCGACGTTGGCATGAACCCCGATTCGCTGCCCGGCTACTACGGCATCGCCGACGGTGCCTTCAAGCACTACGCTGGTGTTTGGGGCGTTGACTTCGATTGGATCAAGAGCCGTTACGCCGCAGGCATGATGAACAAGCCTGGCTTGACCATTTCGCGTTGGTTCGACGGTGTGCTGGAGAAGAACGAAGTCATCGACCAGCCGAGCAACTTGCGAGCGATGTTCTATTGGGGTCACGCGCCCAATTCCCAGACCCGTGGTCTGGAACTCAAGCGCGCCCTGGACAAGCTCGACATGCTGGTGGTGGTCGACCCCTTCCCCTCAGCAACGGCTGCTATGGCGGCCATGCCGGGCAAGGCCGAAGATCAAAACCCCAACCGTTCGGTGTATTTGCTGCCCGCGTGCACGCAATTCGAAACCAGCGGCTCCGTCACCGCTTCCAACCGCTCTATCCAGTGGCGCGAGAAGGTGATGGACCCTCTGTACGAGTCGCGCAGCGACCACATGATCTTGTATCAATTGGCCAAGAAGCTGGGCTTTGCCGAGCAACTCACCAAGAACTACAAGATGCAGACGGTCAAGGGTCAGGAAGAACCCGTGCCGGAGGACATCCTGCGCGAGATCAACCGCGGCGTGTGGACCATTGGCTACACCGGCCAAAGTCCCGAGCGTATCAAGGCGCACATGCGCAATATGCATGTGTTTGACCCGACCACGCTGAAGGCCAAGGGCGGCATCGACAAGGAAACCGGATACAAGCTTGACGGTGAGCACTTCGGTCTGCCCTGGCCCTGCTGGGGAACGCCCGAAATGAAGCACCCCGGCACACATGTGTTGTACGACAACTCCAAACATGTGTGGGAGGGCGGTGGTTGCTTCCGCGCCAACTTCGGCGTGGACCGCGACGGCAAGTCCCTGCTGGCGGCTGACGGTTCGCACTCCAAGGGTTCTGACATCACCACCGGCTACCCCGAGTTTGATCATCTGTTGATGAAAAAACTGGGCTGGTGGGATGAGTTGACTGAGGCTGAAAAGAAGGCTGCAGAAGGCAAGAACTGGAAGACCGACTTGTCGGGCGGCATCGTCCGCGTGGCGATGATGAACCACGGTGTGCACGTATTTGGCAATGCCAAGGCACGTGCGATCGTGTGGAACTTCCCCGATCCGATTCCGAAGCACCGCGAGCCGCTGTACTCGACGAGGCCGGAACTGGTGGAGAAGTACCCCACCCACACCGACCAGGCTCACCGGTGGCGCTTGCCCATCCTGTACAAGAGCGTTCAGGATAAAAACAAGGACATCGGCAAGACCTTCCCCCTTATTCTTACCTCGGGCCGTTTGGTCGAGTACGAGGGTGGGGGCGACGAGACGCGCTCAAACCGCTACCTCGCCGAACTGCAGCAGGACATGTTCATCGAAATCAACCCGGTGGCAGCGCACGATCGTGGCATCCGCAACGGCGAGTGGGTGTGGGTGACCATGCCGACTGGCGCCAAGTTGAAAGTGCGTGCGATGTTGACTGAGCGGGTCGACAAGACAACCACCTTTATGCCGTACCACTTTGCGGGTTCATGGCAGGGTGTGGACATGAAGAACTATTACCCGGCTGGCGCTGCGCCAATCGTGCGGGGTGAGGCCGTCAACACCGGCACCACCTATGGTTACGACATCATCACGATGATGCAGGAAACCAAGACCACGGTCTGCCAGGTTGAGAAGGTCGCCTAAGGAGTTCATGTATGGCACGAATGAAGTTCATATGCGATGCCGACCGCTGCATCGAGTGCAACGGTTGTGTCACCGCCTGCAAAGCTGAGCATGATGTTCCCTGGGGTGTGAATCGCCGTCGGGTGGTCACCCTCAACGACGGTATCGTCGGCCAGGAGCGCAGCATCTCGGTGGCCTGCATGCACTGCAGTGATGCGCCCTGCATGGCTGTGTGTCCGGTGGACTGCTTCTATCGCACCGACGACGGTGTGGTGCTGCACGACAAGGACGTGTGCATCGGCTGCGGTTACTGCAGCTATGCATGCCCCTTCGGTGCACCGCAGTTCCCCACCAACGGCACCTTCGGCCTGCGCGGCAAGATGGATAAGTGCACCTTCTGCGCCGGTGGGCCTGAAGCCAACGGTTCTGCAGCCGAAAACGAAAAGTACGGCCGCAACCGCCTTGCAGAAGGCAAGCTTCCTGTCTGCGCTGAGATGTGCTCAACCAAGGCCTTGTTGGGTGGCGACGGCGACGTCGTGGCCGACATCTTCCGTACCCGAGTGCTGCAGCGCGGCAAGGGCTCGGAGGTGTGGGGCTGGGGCACGGCCTATGGCAAGCCTAGTGGTGGCAAGCCCGCCGAAGGTAGCAAGGCATGAAGGCCGGCGCTGTCCTCGCGGTAGCCGTGGGCGTGGGCGCGGCGCTGTGTGTGTCGGGCTGTGGTGAACAGCCGCAGACCGCCACCCAGCGCAAGGTCGACGCCACTGCCTACAGCGGCTCTACCGTCAGCGGCTTTACTGAGCCGGGCTGGAAAGCTGGTGACAAGATCAGCTGGGAAAGCCAGATGCGCGAGCGCAACAAGGGTCAAAACGAGTACGGCCGTTGAAGACCTGAACCAGGGCTCGCCGCAGCTTCATTGCCTGGCGTGATGAGGCAGCATGCGGGCCCTGACCAATTTGTGATGGAGTGGTGATGACACGCTTGTCTTCCTCCTTGGCCGGCCTTCGGGCTTGGCTGGCGGGTTTCGCGCTGTGCGCGCTTAGCGCAGCACCGGCCTGGGCACAGGCACCGGCTGCACCGGCTGCGGCCGACAAGAACGGCCCGCCGGCCGGCTTCGTAGCCCCGGCTGCCCCTAAGGCTGATGAAAACACGGCGCAGCGCGCCCAAAGCCAGCCTGGCAACAATGCGCCCTTCTGGCGCGGGGTGCACGATTCCGGTACCGAGCCGGGCATCACCTCCTTGCCAGGCAAGGAAATGGGCGTGCTGGTTCAGAAGTTCACCCAGTATCCCGGGTCGGACTACACCAACGCGGGCGAAGCCTGGCGTCAGGTGCGCAACAAGATCATCATTCCCTATGGGGGCTCGCTCCTGTTCATTGTGGCCCTGGCCATTGCGCTGTTCTATTGGCGAGTGGGCAAGCTCGGAGGGCACAGCACTGACACCGGCCGTGTGATCGAGCGCTTTACTCCCCTGGAGCGGGCTGCTCACTGGACCAATGCGATTACCTTCGTCACCTTGGCGGTATCCGGTATCGTCATTGCGTGGGGCAAGTATTTCTTGCTGCCCATCATCGGCAGCACCCTGTTTGGCTGGTTGACCTATTTGCTCAAGAACGTACACAACTTCGCCGGGCCTTTGTTTGCCGTGTCTGTGGTGATCGTGTTCTTCACCTTCGTGAAGGACAACTGGCCGGCCAAGGGTGACCTGAATTGGTTGGTCAAGGGCGGCGGTCTGCTCAGCGGCAAGGAAGTGCCATCCCACCGGTTCAACGCCGCTGAGAAGGTGGTGTTCTGGGCTGGCGTGCTCTTCCTTGGCGCCATTGTGGTGGTCTCGGGTCTGTGGTTGGACATGGTGATTCCTGGGTTGCAATATCTGCGTTCCGACATGCAGATTGCGCACATGGTGCACGGTGTGGCAGCCGTTCTGATGATGGCTATGTTTGCAGGCCACATCTACATTGGCACTCTGGGTATGGACGGCGCTTTCAAGGCCATGCGCACGGGGTATGTTGATGAAGCTTGGGCCAAAGAACACCACGAGCTTTGGTACGACGACATCAAGGCCGGCAAGATCCCCGCGCATCGCAGCCCGCCCGAGGCTGGCGGCCAAGCGGCAGCCAAGCCCGTTGCCTGATTGAATTGAGCACCTACTAAGGAGCAACGCGAGATGAAGACCTCGACAACCCTTCGGACACTCTTGGCCTTGAGCATGGCAGCTTTGGCCTCTGCAGCAGCCGCCAAGCTGCCGCCCCCCAGCGACGAAGCCAAGGCCAAGGCCGCCGAGGCGGCGGCCAAGACGGCTCATGGCAACAAAGTGGCCGATTACAAGTTGTGCCTTTCCATGAATGATGTGGCCGCCAAGTACGCCGCTGCACAGAAGAAGGCGGGCAAGCCGGTGACCCCCACGCCTACGCCGCCCTGCGCAGACCCAGGCGCCTTCGTGTACACGCCGCCTGTGGCTGCAGCCCCTGCTGCTGCCCCCGCCCCGGCGGCTGCCCCGCCGGCAGCCGCAGCGGCGGCGCCCAAGAAGTCTTGAGCGACTGCAGCACACCATCGGGGGTTGCAGACAGCGCCCCCGGCACCGAACGGCCACGCATCGACGTGGCCGTTGTGTTGGAGCGCACCGCGCAGCCTAACGCCTGGCAAGATTGGACGTTTCGGGTGCTCGAAGTGGTGCCCCACGAGGGGGCTTTCGGACAAACCCAGCGCAAGGTGTTTGACGACGGGCGCATCTCCCGTTGGCTGTATCCGGGCTTTACGCTGGAGCTCTTTGCCGACGAGTGCAAGGGCTACTTCCTCAACCTCACCTCGGGCAACCCCTGTTGGTTTGTGTCCTACCGGCCAGTGGATGGCGACGAGTCGATGGTAGAAATTACCGCGGCCAGCGTGTCTTACATCGAAGCCGATCGCCGGCTGTTTGCGGGCGAACAGGTGGAAAGCGTGCCGCTGGCGCCCGAGTTGTGCCAATGGCTGCAGGCCTACACCAACGATCACTTTGTGCCGGAAGAAACGCGCAAGGTGCGCGCCATGTCCTTCCTCACGCCCGAAGAGCGGGAACGCCACGGCCGCCGCGCCCTCGCCCAATGGAACACTGGCGATGAGGCCTGACTGCTTATGACAGGTAGGCCTTGGCAATGAACACGCCCGACGACGACGCAGCCGGCTTTTTTTCGCGCTGGTCGCGCCGCAAAGCGCAGGTGCACCAGGGCGGCCAGCCGCTGCCGGCTGTACCCGCTGCACTGGGGGCAGCAGATGCGCGCGCAGCATCAGCCGCAACGGATGAAGCGCGCGCAGCATCACCCGCACCGGCCACACCCCCCGCGGGCCCGGCTGAAGCGGCACCCGCACCCAAGCCCACCCTCCAAGACGTGGAGCAACTCGACGCGAAGTCGGACTATCGATCCTTCGTGGCGCAGGACGTCGACCCCGAGGTGCGCAACGCGGCCTTCAAGAAGCTCTTCCACTCCGACCCGCACTTCAATGTGATGGACGGGCTAGACGTTTACATCGACGACTACAACACGCCCAATCCCCTGCCCGTGGCCATCATGAAGACGCTGGTACAGGCGCGTGCCATGGGCCTGATTGACGACGAACTCAAGGAGCAAGACCCGCCCCGAGCTGCCGAGGCTACCGGCGCGGGGGAGGCCGTTGGCGAAGGTGCAGGCCAAGCCGAAGGCGCGGTTACGGCTGACGGTGCCGCCAAGGGTGCGGCTGAACCTGCAGGCGAAGGTGCAAGCGCAGCCACCGCTGAGCCCGGCGCCGACGCGATCACCGCCGCAGCTGAAAGCCCCGCGCAGCCGGTGCTGGTGGAACTCAAGCTGGTGCCCGATCAGGCCAGCAACGACGAGCCGCTCAGCGCGGCATCTTCAGCCGCACCAACTGCTGCAGGAAGCGTTGTTCCATTTCCGCGCCGTCCAGGCAGCGCAAATCCAGCCTGACTTCGCCGTCTTCGATGCGGCCGATCACCGGGATCGGCAGCTCGCGCAGCGCGCGCGCCACCTTCTCGGGGAAGGCCCCCGACCGTTTGGCCCCGCTGGCCGAGGCCACGGCCAAGCCCGCGCTGTCCAGGCGGTCCACCGGCAGGGAGCCGCTGCCAATTTGGCTGCGGCACTCCACCGCCCGCACCAGGGCGCGGTCGCCAAAAGCCGCCTGCACCGCGGGCAGCAGCCGTTGTGCCTGCTCGGTGAGCTCGGCCTGTGAACGGGTGAGCAGCCGCAGCGCCGGCAGGCGCTGGGCCAGGCGGTCGGGGTCGCGATACAGGCGCAGCGTGGCTTCCAGCGCGGCAATCGTCATCTTGTCCAGGCGCAGTGAGCGCTTGAGCGGACACTTCTTGATGCGGGCAATCAAGTCTTTGCGGCCCACGATCAGGCCCGCTTGCGGCCCGCCCAGCAGCTTATCGCCGCTGAAGGTGACGACATCCACGCCGTTGGCGACGGACTCGGCCGGTGTGGGTTCATGCGGCAGGCCCCACCGGCTCAGGTTCACCAAGGTGCCGGCGCCCAGGTCTTCAGAAAAAGGGATGCCGTGCCGGTGGCACAGCGCGGCCAGTTCGGCCGGCGGCGCCGCCGCGGTGAAGCCCTGCACCTGGTAGTTGCTGGTGTGCACCTTCATCACCATGCCCGTCTTTGGGCCGAAGGCTTCTTCGAAATCATGCAGGTGGGTGCGGTTGGTGGTGCCCACTTCAACCAGCTTACAGCCTGCGCGGCGCATGATGTCGGGGATGCGGAAGGCTCCGCCGATCTCCACCAGTTCGCCGCGTGACACCGGTACTTCCTTCTTTTCAGCCAGGGCGCTGAGCACCAGCATCACGGCTGCGGCGTTGTTGTTGACAGCGGTGGCGGCCTCGGCCCCGGTGTATTCGCGCAGCAGGCCTTCGATGTGGTCGTCGCGGTCGCCGCGCGCGCCGCGGCCCAGGTCGAACTCTAGGTTGCTGAAGCCCTGCATCACCGACATCACTGCTTCGATGGCCTCCGGGGCCATTACCGCGCGGCCCAAGTTCGTATGCAACACCGTGCCGGTGAGGTTGAACACCGGGCGCAATGCCGCTTGGGCCTGGGCCTGAAGGCTGCTGTCTACGGCGGCTTCAAAGGCGGTCAGATCAAAGGGCAGGCCGCTGGTGCGCCATGTCTCCAGGGCCGCGCGTGCAGCCCCCAGTACGCTTTGGCGGCCATGGGTGGCCTGCAGGGCGCGCATGGCTGCGTTTTCCAGCAAGCGGTCCATGGCGGGTGGGCGGTGAGCCGCCACCGGTGAATTGTTCATGCTCGCACTCAAGTTGGCGGAGGTGGGTGGGAGTCGAACCCACCTGGGACCGCTGAGCGACCCCACCCGGTTTTGCAGACCGGACGCCCCACCGGGGGACGATCCGCCTCCTGCGGCAATCGCATCAGCCGCCGAACATCTTGCGGGGGTCGCGTTTGAAGTGCCGCCCCACCGCATCACGTTCGGTCAAACCTATTTCATCGAAGTACTCTACCAAAGGCACCGACAGGTGGCGGCTTACCCCCACCGATTCCCTCAGGTCGCGCACGTTCAATCGGTGGTTGGGGTCGGCATCGGCCAGGGCCCTGGCGCGCAGGCTCAAGGCCAGCATCTGTTCGGTCTGAAACCAATACTCCGCGCCCACGGGGTGCACCTTGCCCATGCGCTGCAAGCGCTGCAAGGTGCGCAGCACCTGGTCTTTGCGCAGGGTGCGGTCGCGCTCGAGCAACTCGCTCAAGCGCGGGGGAACCAGGCCGCCTTCGTCTAACCACGGCTTCAGCCGCTCCCAAATCAGCTTTTCGGTGCCCTGCAGCGTGGCTTCGTGGCCGGCCAATGCGAGCGCCGCTCCGGCGCGCTGCAAGCTGCCTTGACGCACCAGGCTGGCCAGCAACTGCACAAACACAGCAGCCGTGGGCTTATCGCGCACCTGCCGGTTCAGTTGTTCCTGGCTCAGGCCGGGGCTGTCGGGGTTGCGCCTGTGGTGCGCGCCCAGGGCCTCGGTGATGCGTTGCTGGTAGCGCTGCAACTGTGCTTGGGTGAACCACAGCGCAGCGTCGCCTTCGCCCACCGTGGCCAGGGGCGTGGTAAGCGCTGCTGCCTGTTCAACGGCTTGCAGCGCCGCGCTCACCAGGTTCCATGCCTGGGCGAAGGCTCGCCGTTCCACACCGTAGGGCGACTCCAGTGCCAACACGCCCGACAGCGCAGCGGCAGGGGTCGGCGCCTCCAGTGCCTTGAGCGCTTGTATGAGCTGGCTGCGGTGCCGACGCTTCGGGGGCGGGAAGGGGTCGACCACCTGGCCACCGCCCAGGGTGCGCTGGGCCGACTGGTCGCGAATGATGAAGCGGTCACCGCGCAGCGTGCCAATGGGGCGGTCCAGGTCGAACTGCACCCAGGCTTGTCCGCCCGCGGCCAAGCTGCCGCCTTCGAGCAAGGCCACCCGTGCGTTCACATCTTCAGCGCCCAGGTGCAGATGAACTGGGGTCCAGTGCGCCAGGGCCTTTGCTTCTGAGGGCAGCAGGCGCAGCCGCGCGGCCAAGCGCTGCGTGGGGGCATGCAGCTCTTCGTGCACCAACCAGTGGCCGCGTTGAATCTGCTGCTTTTCAGCGCCCACCAGGTTCAGCGCCAGGCGCTGGCCGGCCAGGCCTTCTTGGGCTGTGTGGTTTTGGGCGTGCAGGCCGCGCACGCGCACTTCCAGGCCCGATGGCGTCAGGCGCAGCCGGTCGCCTACGCGCACCCGCCCGCTGACGGCAGTGCCGGTGACCACGGTGCCTATGCCAGCCAGGGTGAAGCTGCGGTCCACCGACAAACGGAAGTGGCCGTCCAAAGCGCGCGGGGCGGCTTCCTGGCGGGCCTGGTCAAGGTGGGCACGCAGCGCATCCAAACCCGCACCGCTGACGCTGGACACCGGCAGCACCGACGCTTGCTCCAGGGCGGTGCCGCGCAGCAAGGCGGCAATGTCGAGCTGAACTTGGCGCAACCGGGCCTCGTCGACCAGGTCGCATTTGCTCAAGGCCACCACCCCCCGGTTTAGGCCCAGCAGGTCGAGGATGGCCAGGTGTTCGCGGGTTTGCGGCATGGGGCCGTCATCAGCGGCCACCACCAGCATCACATGGTCGATGCCGGTGGCCCCAGCCAGCATGTTGCGCACCAGCCTTTCATGGCCAGGCACGTCCACGAAGCCCAGCACCTGGCCATCGGCCTGCGCCTGGTAGGCAAAGCCCAGGTCTACGGTGATGCCGCGTTCCTTTTCTTCCTTCAGCCGGTCGGCATCGACGCCGGTCAAGGCCTTGACCAAGGAGGTCTTGCCATGGTCAATATGGCCGGCGGTGCCGACAATCATGCGCGGGTCTCCGGGTGCAGGGGGCGGTGTTCGTGGGCTGTTGCCGCTTGCCGGTTGCCCGGCGCAAAATCCACCGCCAAGCGCTGGATGCTACACGCTTGCCCAAGGGCTGCCCGCAGGGCCTGAACAAGCCCCGAACCCCCGCCGTGCAAGGGCGATGACGGCTGGGCGAGAATCCAGGGATGCCTGGCCCGCAGTCTGAAGCCCCCCTTGCCCGTCACCCCAGCGCAGCCACCGCAGCACCCGTCGGTCTGCCGCACCTGAGCAGCGCTGGCAGCGCCTTGACCCGCGAAATCGAGATTCTCGACGAATACGGCCAGCGGCGCACGATCGCCATTCCCATTGAGCGGCCGCTCACCGTGTTCGTCGACAAGCGCGAACTCGTCACCTTGATGACCTTGGGCTCGGCACCGGAGTTGTTGGTCTTGGGCTACCTGATCAACCAGCGCCTGATTGCTGCGCCCACCGAGGTGGTTTCGATTACCGTGGCATGGGACGTGTCGGCCGCGGCAGTGAAAACCCACTTGGGCATCGAGCATCTGGAAGCGCGCACGGCCAAGCGGGTGGTCACGACCGGCTGTGGCCAGGGCACGGTGTTCGGCGACTTGATGGCAGGGCTGGAGACCATACGCCTGCCCGACGCCGCCACTGCCCGCATCCGGCAAAGCACCTTGCACGCGGTGTTGGAGGTAACGCGCCAGCAAGACAGCGTGCACCGCCGCGCCGGCAGTGTTCACGGCTGCGCACTGTTCAAAGGCGCGCAGCTGCTGATGTTCGTGGAAGACGTGGGCCGCCACAACGCCATCGATGCCATTGCAGGCTGGATGGCGATGAACGGCGTGCAGGGCCACGACAAGTTGTTCTACACCACCGGCCGCCTGACCAGCGAGATGGTGATGAAGGCGGCCCACATGGGCGTGCCGATGATCGTCTCGCGCAACGGCGTCACCCAAATGGGCCACGACCTGGCCACGCAGCTGGGCATGACGCTCTTCGGGCGCGCCTCGAACCGCCACTTTCTGTGCTACTGCGGCTTTGACCGCTTTGATTCGGAACCCGAACCCATGCGTCCTTCTGTGCGCGTGGTCTCCTCCTCTGGCCACGAGGGTTAAACCATGCAAGCCCCCCAGCCCACAACCCTCAGCCCCAGCGCGCTGCAAGGCGTTCGGGTGGTGGAGATGGGCCAGTTGATCGCCGGGCCCTTTTGCGGCAAAACACTGGGCGAATTCGGGGCCGATGTGGTCAAGATCGAAGCCCCCGGCAGTGGCGACCCGCTGCGCCAGTGGCGGCTGATCAAAGACGGCACTTCGGTGTGGTGGCAGGTTCAAAGCCGCAACAAACGTTCGGTGGCCATTGACCTGCGGCAAGCCCAAGGCCAGCAACTCGCCCGCGACCTGATTACACAAGCCGATGTGTTGATCGAAAACTTTCGACCGGGCACGCTGGAGGGTTGGGGCATGTCTGCCGAAGCCCTGATGGCACTCAACCCACGGCTGATCATGGTGCGCATTTCGGGCTATGGGCAAACCGGCCCCTACCGCGACCTGCCGGGTTTCGGGGCCATAGGCGAAGCCATGGGCGGCCTGCGGCACCTGACAGGTGAGCCGGGCCGTGTGCCAGTGCGGGTGGGTGTGTCCATTGGCGACACGCTGGCAGCCTTGCACGCCACCATCGGCGTGATGATGGCCCTGTACCACCGCGACCAGCATGGAGGCCGCGGGCAGGTGATTGACGTGGCGCTGCATGAAGCGGTGTTCAATGTGATGGAAAGCCTGCTGCCCGAGTACAGCGCCTTTGGTGCAGTGCGCGAGGCCGCCGGCTCGGCCTTGCCGGGCATTGCGCCGTCCAACGCCTACCGCTGCCAGGATGGCTATGTGCTGGTGGCCGGCAACGGCGACAGCATCTTCAAGCGGCTGATGCAGGCCATTGGCCGGCCTGACTTGGGCGCAGACCCGGGCCTTGCCGCCAACAGCGGGCGGGTGGCGCGCGTGGCCGAAATCGACGCGGCCATCGAGGCCTGGACATCACCGCGCCAAGTTGATCAGGTGCTGCAGTCCTTGAGCACGGCGCGCGTGCCTGTGGGCAGGGTGTACACCGTGGCCGACATTGCGGCCGACCCCCACTTTCGCGCGCGAGACATGATCCTCAAGCAACAGACGCGTGAGGGTTACGAGCTGGAGGTGCCGGGTGTGGTGCCCAAGCTGTCTGCCACACCGGCCACGGTGCGCCACGCTGCGCCGCGCCTGGGCGAAGACACCGACGCGGTGCTGCGTGAGATGGGCCTAGGTGCGCAGCAGATTGCACAACTGCGCGAGCAGGGCATCGTGGCCTGAGCCCGCCGCCGCCCCGGCGCACCAAGGGCCGGGGCTGTGATCAGGGTGGGGGCGTGCCTGCTCAGCGCAGGGCGCCGGCGTGCAGGTCGCGCAACTGCACCGGGCCGGCTTCGGCCTCGATGGTTTCACGCAGGTTGAGGCACAGGCGCAGGGCGAACAAGATTTCGGCGCACACGAACATCGGACCCACCAACAGGCCGACGAGGTCGTCCATAAAGGCCGGCTTGCGGCCTTCGTAGTAGTGGCCGATGAACTGGATGATCCAACCCGCCACGAACAGGCCAGCACCCCAAGCGACCCACCATTCACCCGCTTCGAAGGCCACCCAATGCGCCAGCGCCATGGCCAAGCCGTTGGCTGCGATCACGCTGAGGGCGACCACCGGGTTGCCGCGGGTGACGTACCACAACGCAGCGGCGGCCCACAGTCCCCAGGCTGGGCTGAGCACCCACGGTGAACCTGGGTTGAGCGGAATACTCGGGTGAGACAGCAATACGCCAATGCCCACCACGATGAGCGGAATACCCACCAAGTGGGTGGTAATGTTGCGGGGGTCGCGGTGGTAGCGGGCGTACTGAACAAGCAGGGTCGTGGTGTCGCGCATGAGGTCCTCCGGCCGCACACACGCCAGAGTGTGGCAGCGCGGGCAGATGCTAATACTGAACCGAATGTGACAAGCCCCGGAGCTTCCCTAGAATGGCGGACAGTAGGGCCCGTGGGCCCAGGCCCTTATGCAGCCCCAGGAACCCCCATGAGCATCAAGAGCGACCGCTGGATCCGCCGAATGGCTGAACAGCAAGGCATGATTGAGCCCTTCGAGCCGGGGCAGGTGCGTTTTGCGCCCGATGGGCACAAGCTCGTGAGCTACGGCACCAGCAGTTACGGCTACGACATCCGCTGCGCGCCCGAATTCAAGGTCTTCACCAACATCTACAGCACTGTGGTGGACCCGAAGAATTTCGACGAAAAGAGCTTCGTGGACATCCAGGCCGATGTCTGCATCATTCCCCCCAACAGCTTTGCGCTTGCACGCACCCTAGAGTATTTCCGCATTCCGCGCAATGTGCTGACCATTTGCCTGGGCAAGAGCACCTACGCGCGCTGCGGCATCATCGTCAACGTCACCCCCTTCGAGCCCGAGTGGGAAGGTTTTGTGACGCTGGAGTTCAGCAACACCACGCCGCTGCCGGCCAAGATCTACGCCGGCGAGGGCTGCGCGCAGGTGCTGTTCTTCGAAAGCGACGAGGTGTGTGAAACCTCGTACAAAGACCGCAGCGGCAAGTACCAGGGCCAGCGCGGCGTGACGCTGCCCAAGGCCTGATCGATCAGCGCGGTACCGGGTAGGTGCCCGGCACCAAGATTGAACGGTCGACGCCGCGCAGCTGCGTGTGGCCGCAAAAGGCCATGGTCACATCCAGTTCCTTGTGCAGGATCTGCAAAGCCTTGCTCACACCGGCTTCGCCCATGGCGCCCAGTCCGTACACCATGGCGCGGCCGATCATGGTGCCGCGCGCGCCCAGCGCCCAGGCCTTGAGCACGTCCTGGCCGCTGCGAATGCCGCCGTCCATCCACACCTCGGTTTGGCTGCCCACAGCCTGTACGATGGCGGGCAGGGCTTCGATGGTCGCGGGTGCGCCGTCGAGCTGCCGCCCGCCGTGGTTGCTCACCACAATCGCATCAGCCCCGGCCTTGACGGCCAGCTCGGCGTCTTCGGCTTCCATGATGCCCTTGAGGATCAGCTTGCCACCCCAGCGTTCCTTCACCCAAGCCACGTCATCCCAATTCAGCCGCGGGTCGAATTGCTCGTTGGTCCAGGCTGAAAGCGAGTTCATGTCGCTCACGCCCTTTACATGACCCACCAGGTTGCCGAAGGTGCGCCGCTGTGTTCCCAGCATGCCCAGGCACCAGCGCGGCTTGGTGGCCAAGTTCAACAGGTTGGCCACAGTGGGACGGGGCGGCGCGGACAAGCCGTTCTTCAGGTCTTTGTGGCGCTGTCCAATCACCTGCAGGTCGAGCGTGAGGATGAGGGCCGAACAGCGCGCAGCCTTGCAGCGGTCGATCATGCGGGCCATGGCTTCGCGGTCGCGCATCATGTACAGCTGAAACCAGAACGGGGCGCTCGAGTGCTCGGCAACGTCTTCAATCGAGCAGATGCTCATCGTGGACAGCGCAAAGGGAATGCCAAACTGTTCGGCTGCACGCGCGGCGTGGATCTCACCATCGGCGTGCTGCATGCCAGTCAGGCCCACCGGGGCAATGGCCACCGGCATCTTGGCGGCTTGGCCCACCAGTTCTACCGCCGTGCTGCGGTTTTCCATGTTCACCGCCACGCGCTGGCGCAGCTTGATCTTGGCGAACTCGCTTTCATTGGCCTGGTAGGTGCCTTCGGTCCATGAGCCGGAGTCGGCGTAGTCGTAAAACATCTTGGGCACGCGCTTTTGAGCCAGCACGCGCAGGTCTTCGATGTTGGTGATTACGGGCATGAGAGCACTCCGATTGCAGACACCTACATCCTAGCCTTTGGCCAGGCCACCCGCGCGAACACCCAAGAGTCGTATACGGCGATCAAAGGTTACCCGCTTGAGGCAGTGGCCACAGGCGTCCCGAATCGCCGAGGCTTCCTGCACCGGATGGGGCAGGGTGAACTCGCGGGTGAGGCTGCGGAAGTCTTCGAACTTGAGCTTGATGCCCACCGTGCGCGCCACATAGCCCTTGCGCTGCAGGTCGAAGGCCAGGCGCTGGGCCAGTAGGTCGAGCGCGGCAGCCAGTGCTTGGCGGTCTTGCTTGACGTGCAGATCACGCTCGAAGGTGGTTTCGCGGCTCATGCAAACCGGTTCGCTGTGGGTGACCACCGCGCGGTCGTCGTGGCCCTGGGCCGCTTCGCAGAGCCACTGTCCCTGGCTTTTGCCAAAGTGTTCAATCAGCATGCTGCGGTCAGTAGCGGCCAGGTCGCCAATGGTGTGCAGCCCCAAAGCGGCTAAGGCCTTTTGGGCTTTGGGGCCAATGCCGTTGACGCGGCCCACGGGCAAGGGCCAGATGCGCTGGGGCAGGTCTTCCAGGGTCAAGATGGTCAGCCCGTTGGGCTTGTCGAGTTCAGACGCGATCTTGCTCAAGAGCTTGTTGGGGGTGATGCCCATGGAACAACTCAGGCCGGTGGCTTGGCGCACCGAGTTGCGTATGGCCTGGCCCACGGCCCGCACGCCGCCGAAGGGATCGTGGCCCACCACATCTTGCGCGCCCGGTACCTCGGTGAGGTCGATGTAAATCTCATCAATGCCGCGGTCCTCGATTACCGGGGCCACTTCGGCCACGGCGGCCTTGAACAGGCGCGAGCAGCGGCGGTATTCCTCAAAGTCCACCGGCAGCAGCACGGTGTGGGGTGCACGCTCGGCCGCGCGGGCCAGTGCCATGCCCGAGTGCAGGCCCAGGGCCCGGGCTTCATAGGTGGCGGTGGTGGCCACGCCGCGGCCTTGGTAGCCCTTGAGGGTGGCGAATTGCCAATGGCCTTGGCTGTTGCGCTGCGGCGCATGCCGCCTGCTGCCACCAATCACCACTGGCAGGCCACGCAGTTCAGGGTAGCGCAGCAGTTCAACCGACGCGTAGAACGCGTCCATGTCCAGGTGCCCGACCCATCTGCGCCTTGGTTGGGGAGATTGATGGGGGGAAGTTTCAGATTTGGGCGAATCTTGCACAAGCTATTTGGGCGGACTGACCGGACGCTGGTGGCGTCAATGCCCACCGAGCTTACTAGCTGTCCTTGAGTGCCATCGCCAAATCCGAGACAGTTGACGCCACCAGCGTCTGTATCTTGAACGCTCTTCTTCCCGAACTTTCAGCGTCAATGCCTCGATCAAGTTTCGCGCGGCGTACTCTGCTTGCTGCTCAAAGTAAGCTTCATCATTTAGGTTATCAGCCTCTCGCGCAGGTCCATGGCGAGCTGAAAAAAGCGTCGCGCAGCCGCCACGTCTCGGTGAGAGGTTGGCACGAAGTCCACGGTCGGGCCAAGCTTGTCCACGGCCCTGTACAGGTACTGATTCGCGGCGACGCGCACAATCGGCGTAGCGGGTGTGCGTGACAGGGCCTGCCGCATGGCCAGCATCTGCGCGTGGTCTGCCATCCCGTCTTGGCAGTCGATGACGACTGCATCGAAACCGCTTGTGCCAGCGATTTCGGCAGCGTATGCCGAGTCAAAGCTCATCCAGCCGGCAACCGCGGTTCGGCCTGCGGCAGCCAGTTCACGTACGCGGTTCGGCCGCATGGTGATCTTCCTGAGTGCGAGCTGTTGCACTGTTGGGCGGGTGGCGAAAGTAGGCCTTCAGCCGACGCGCCACCTCACGCGCGGTTCAACCAGGGTCTTGGCTTGGCAGATGGCGCACAGTTTCACCTGGCTTGGCGAGCGACAGGACCTCATCGAGACGAAGTGCGGGCCATCTCGCCAGACCGGAAGCACGGTCGGCAATCGGCCGGATGATCCACCGCAGCTTCAAGTTGCAGCAACGCCAAGAGCGGGCGATCAAACAAACCGCATCGCAATCGAGCCTAGGCGCCCGTAGTCCGCGTGGAATACGTCACCTGCGCGGGCTGCGGTAGGGCGAGTGAACGAGCCTGCCAGCACCACCTCGCCAGCTCCGAGTCGCTCGTCATGAAGCGCGAGCTTGTTGGCCAGCCACGCGACGCCCATTGCCGGGTGGTTCAGCACGGCAGCGGCCAGCCCGGTCTCTTCGATCACGCCGTTCTTGTGCAGTAATGCGCCAGCCCAGCGCAAGTCGATCGCGTTTGGGCGAACGGGTTGCCCGCCGATTACGACGCCTGCATTGGCGGCGAAGTCAGCTATCGTGTCGAAGACCTTGCGAGGTACACCCGTGTCGCGATCAAGCTGCTCGATGCGGGCATCGATGATCTCGATGGCGGGAACGACCCAATCAGATGCTGAAAGAACCTCGAACACGGTGACACCCGGCCCGCGCAGCTCCTTGCCGAGCACAAAGGCCAGTTCCACTTCGACGCGTGGCGCGATGAATCGGCTTATCGGTATGTCGCCGCCGGCGTCGAAGAACATGTCGTTCATCAGCGGTGCGAAGTCGGGCTCGGCAATCTGGCTGGCTTGCTGCATCGCGCGTGAGGTCAGGCCGATCTTGTGCCCCTTGACGGTGCAACCGTCGGCGCGCTCCAACTGCACCCACTCACGCTGGATCGCGTAGCCGTCGTCGATGGTCATTTCCGGATGACGTCCGGAAAAGTGGCGCAGCTGCGTGCCCGACTTGCGAGCGCGGTAAAGCTCGTCAGCAAGTGCGGCAATGGTCTTCTTATCCAACATTGCAGATCGAATCCTGTTCAGGCTCTCCAGTCGGACACGAGCGTGTTCAGAAGACTCCCTACCCCCTGTACGGTACACACCACCTCGGAACCTGCGGTCACATCCACCGATCCCGCCGGCGTGCCGGTGAGGATCACGTCGCCCGGGCTCAGCGTCATCAGGCCGCTGAGGTACTCGATCAGCGACGGCACGTCGTGGATCATGTCGGCGCTGCAGCCTTGCTGCACCAGCGCGCCATCGAGATGGGTCGTCAGCTGCAACGCCATCGGGTCGGGCAGCTCGGCCGCGGGCACCAACCAGGGGCCGAGCACGGTTCCGCCATCGCGACTCTTGACGCGCAGATTGGGCCGGAAGTACGGCTCTAGGAAGTTGCGGATGGCGTAGTCGTTGGCCACCGTATAGCCGGCCACGTGCGCGAGCGCGTTGGCGCGGCGGATACGGCGGCCTTCGTGGCCGATCACCACCGCCAGCTCGCATTCGTAGTGCATGAACTCCGCTTCGGCCGGCCGGCGGGTGAACGAACGGTGCCCGACGACCGAGTTTGCACCCTTCAGGAAGACGATCGGCTGATGCATCTGGGCCTGGAGGAAGCCGGCTTGGTCGGACGACGACTTGGCCGCCAGCTCACTGGCATGTTGGGCGTAGTTCAACGCCAGCGCGAAGATCGTGCGCGGTTCGAACGGTGCCAGCCACTGCACCTCGGCCTCGGCGAGTAGCCGCCCATCAGCGAGCCGGATGCGATCGGCGCCAGCAGGCGTGCAGCGATGGATCGCGCCGCCATGGACAACCCGGCCCGTCTTCAAGTTGCACCCTCCGCGCAAAACAGGTTCTCCAGCCGGCCGACGCCGTCGATCTCGACCACCACCTTGTCGCCGGAGTGTGCCCGCGGCGGGTTCGCGGGCACGCCGATCAGCACCATGTCACCCGTATCCAGCGTGGCGAACTCACTGATTGCGCTCAGCAGTTGTGGCACGGAGCGCAGAAGGCCTACAGTGGCGTGGCTGGCTTGCGGCCTGCCGTTGACGGCGATCCGGATGCGCAGCTTGCCGGGGTCGGCGACGCGATCGGCCGGGACCACCGGGCCCATCGGGCAAAAGCGGTCGCGGCACTTCTGCGCCAGCGGCGGGCGCAGCAGGCCGGTTTCGGGCAAGCCGATGTCGTTGACGACACGGTAACCCGCGACATGTCGCATGGCTTCGCTCTCGCGGACCGCGCAGGCAGGCTCGCCAATCACCACGCCGAGCGTCGCACCGAGCTCTACCTCGCTCACGCCGGCCGGCACCGCGATGTCATCACCGTCGCCGCACCAGGTGTTGGCTGGCTTGAAGTACAGCACCGGATGGCGCGGTGGCTGAAAGTGAGGGGCGTGATGCATCTGCGGCTCGGCTGCGGCCCAAGCGTCCGGGAAATTCAGCAGCACGCCGATGACCATCTTCACGCAGGCACCTCGAAGCCGAACAGGCGCGCCGGGTTGTGCACGAGGATGCGCTCGCGCTCGTCGTCGCTGCCCACGAAGCGATCGAGCAGTTCCAGCAAGTCGGCATCATTTGGCGGCGGTGTGCGTGAGACGGGATGCGGCCAGTCCGAGCCCCACACGCAGCGTTCGAGGTGGCTGTCCATCAGTGCCCTTGCATGCGGCACCACGTCGGGCCAGGGGGGGCCGGCCTTGGAGATCTTTTCGCCCAGCGACAGCATCACCCAGAAGTTGCCGCGCTCCATCAAGGACCGCAGCTTGCGGATGTTGGGCTCGCGATCCGGCGGCACGGCAGCGTCGGGCCGGCCCATGTGATCCACCAGCACCGGGATGTCCAGGTGCTCGAACCACGAAGCGCTTTCGATGACGCCGGCCTGCTCAGGCTGGATCTTCATGTACCAGCCCAGCTCGCGCAGCCGGGCCACCGCGTGGTCGAAGGCCGGACGGCTGAGGACCGCGCCTAGCGCCTGGCGGAACGAGAAGCGCGCGCCGCGGATTCCGGCGCGGTGCAGGGCCTCAAGAGCCGCATCGTCGGCCTCTTCGAACACCAGCGCGTTGGCGCAGCCGCGGTAGTTCGCACCAAGCGACTGGAGCGCGTCGATCACCACCCGGTGGTCCGCACCGTAGGTGGTGGTCTGCACCACGACGCCTCGTTCGAAGCCGAGCGCGGCATGCATGCGCTGCAAGGCCACGGGCGTGGCGGTGGGCATCTCGTAGGCCGCGCCTGGCCGCACCGGATAGCGCGCAGCGGGCCCGAGGATGTGGAACTGCGCATCGATAGCACCCGGTGGCGCCCGGCGCTGAGGCACGCGCGGTTCGGGGTGGAATGGGTGGTAGGTCTCCACGTCCGTCAGTCCAACCAGGCGAGGATCTCGCATTGCACCAGGATGCCCCCGCTGAGCTCGCTGGCCTGCAGCGCCAGCCGCGCCGGGCGATCCTGCGTGTCCGGGAACATCGCCAGCCATTCGGAGTTGAGCGGCCCGCGCTGCGTGCGGTCCTTCAACCACACAGTCATGCGCACCAGATGCTCGGGCGTGCCGCCGGCCGCAGCGAGCACGCCGCGCACCTGCTGGAACATGAAGCTGCACTGGGCCTCCAGCCCCTCGGCCAGCGCACCGCTGGCCGGATCGGTGCCGTTGATCAGGCCGCTGGCCAGCAACGGGCCTACGCGCGCAGCCGATGGAATCGGGTTCGCGTGCCTGAACCCGCCGAGGCAGATCGTTTGCCGATGCGAGGCCATGCTCGAGCTCACTCCGCCTTGATGCCGGCCGCCTTGATGATCGGCAGCCAGATGCTCTCTTCCTTTGCAAGATACTCGGCAAAGGCCAGCGACGAGGTCCAACGAGGCTCGGCGCCGGCATGGTCGATGCGCTGCATCACCTCCTTGTCAGCCAGTGCCACTTTCAGGGCAGCGCTCAGGCGTTCGACCACAGCCGGCGGCGTGCCCGCAGGCGCCAGCAATCCGGTGAAGGTCTGCCCGTCGACCCCCTCGACGCCCTGTTCGGCGAGCGTGGGCACATCGGGAAGCCAGGGGACCCGTCGGGGCGCGATCACGCCAAGCGCGCGTGTGCGCCCGTCCTTTACCGCGCCTTGCGCCACCGACACCTGATCCACACTGAACTGCACCTGTCCACCTAGCAGGTCGGTGAGCGCCGGTGCGTTGCCGCGGTAGTGCACCGTGAGCCAGCGCACGCCGGCCCGGCGCTGCAGCATCTCGCTGAGAAGGTGGTTGGTGGTTCCAGCACCGGGCGAGGCCATCGTCAGGCCGTCGGGCCTGGCCTTGGCTAGGGCAATCAACTCCGGCACCGTGCGCGCGGGCAGCGACGGATGAACGTGGATGAGCAGTGGCGTCAGCGACACCATGCCGACCGGCGCGAAACTGCGATTCCACTGGTACAGCGGCCGGTTGAAGATCGTCGGCGCGTACAGCAGCGGGCCGTTGGCTGCCATGAACAGCGTGTAGCCATCGGGCTCCGCCTTGGCGACGAGATCGCCCGCGATGAGGCCCCCGGCGCCGGGCTTGTTCTCGACGATCACCGTCTGGCCCAGGTCCCGTTGCAGTGCCGTCGCGACGATGCGGGCCGTGGTGTCCACATTGCCGCCCGGCGGGAACGGCACGACGATGCGCACAGGCTTGGCCGGCCAGGCTTGTGCCGTTGCCGCCAGGGGTGGGCAGAGGGCCACCGCGGCGAGCATTGCAGCCACCCATCCTGTTGTGGTCCGGCGTCTCGTCCAGGCTTGCATGATTGTCTTCTCCACGGCGCACGCTGTTGTCAGCGGACTATATGGAGGGCGGCGACGCCCGCTCAAGCGCAAGCTGCAAAAAACGTCCACGAAGCGGACGCTTCTGCGGCGGTGTTCTGGCCTGCCGCTTCCACCACACCTACAGTGCCCGTCCATGGAGTTGCGCGCCAACGACCTCGATCCCCAGGCTACCTACAAGCTGCTCACCGGCGTGGTGGTACCGCGCCCTGTCGCCTGGGTCTGCACGCGGTCAGTGCACGGGCTGCTGAATCTTGCGCCCTTCAGCGCCTTCACCTTTGTCTCGACCAAGCCACCGCTGCTGGGCATCAACATCGGCCGCAAGGCCGGGCAGCGCAAGGACACGGCACGCAACATCCTGGATGCCGGCGAGTACGTCGTCCACATCTGCGATGAACCGCTGGTCGAGGCCGTGCACGACAGCGCCGGGGAGTACCCGGCTGACGTGAGTGAGGTGCAAGTGCTGGGCCTGAAGACCACGCCCAGTGTCTGCATCTCGGTGCCGCGAATCGCCGCGGCGCCGATCGCGATGGAATGCCGCCGGCATCAAGTAATCCCGTTCGGCGCCACCGGGGCTGAGTTCTTTGTCGGCGAGGTGCTGAACTTTCATGTGCGCGACGATCTGCTTGCCAAAGGCAAGATTGACAGCGCCGCGCTCAACCCAATCTGCCGTCTGGCCGGGCCCCGCTACGCGACGCTGGGACGCGTGATCAGTCTGCGGCCTCTCGTGCAGGCCGACAAAGCCGTACTTGATGCCGGGTGCGCTTGACCGGCACTGCCGCGCGGCGGGTATTCATTCCGCGCGAATGCCCTTTTCGCGGATTAGGCGGCCCCACTTGCTCACCTCCTGCTCGATGTGCTGCTTGTACTCCGCCGGTGTGGAGGCGATGATCTCCAGCCCCATGCGGGTGAGTGCCTCGCCCGCCGGGCCTGCGGCCAGAACCTCGGCCACCGCTTGTCGGATCAGATCCACCCGCTCCGGCGCCACACCGCGCGGCGCGAGCAAGCCCATGACGCTGCCCGCCCAGTAGCCGGGCACGATCGAGGACATCACCACCGCGTTGGGTGCGTTCTTCGGCACGTCACCCGCGTAGGCGAGCAAGGTCATCCGCCCTTGCTGCACATAGGGCGCGATCGAGTGCGCAACGTCGAAGAGCAGGTCAAGGCGGCCGGCCAGCAGTTCGGTCACTGCGGGCGCGCTGCCCTTGAAGGGGATATGTGTCATCTCTACGCCCGCGTCGCGCTTGAGCAGCTCGCCGGCCAGGTGGGCGCTGGTGCCGATGCCCGGTGAACCGTAGCTCAGCGTACCGGGCGACCTACGCGCCAGGGCCAGCATCGCGGTGACACTGTCCACGCCGAGCGAGGGCCGCGCAACGAGCGCGACATGCTGCTTGGCAATCATCGTGATGTAGCTGAAGTCCCTCAGCACGTCGAAGGGCAACTGGCCGGCCCGCAGGGTCTGGTTGATCGGGTGCGCCGAGATGGCAATGCCCAGGGTGTGGCCGTCAGGCTTGGCGCGCGCAACCGCGGCAGTGCCTATGACGCCGCCGGCACCGGCCTTGTTGTCCACCAGCACCGGCTGTTTCCAGCGCCTGGCCAGCGCCTCGGCCAGGTTGCGCGCCACCGTGTCGGCCGGGCCACCGGCCGGAAAGGGCACAACAAGGGTTACTTGACTATCGGGCCAGCCCGTCTCGGCGGGGCATGTCGACATCCACCCACCGGCGGCGCAAGCCACGATCAACTGACGGCGATCAGGCATCTCAACTCTCCTGTGCGAAGACATCCGGTCGCAGCCGTTGCAGCAGCCGCAGGTAGGCCGGCCAATCACGTTCGGGCGTGAGCCGACCGGGTCTGCAGAACTGCGCGTATGCCTGAGCCACCTGCTGGGTGGTCATCACGTGCAGCCGGTCGTGGCCGGCACACAGCGCGTCCACCTGGACGCGGCAGGCAGTCTCAAGATAGCTCATCAGTTCGAAGGCCTCGCGGACGCTGGCACCGGCACTCAGCAGCCCGTGGTTGCGCAGGATCAGTACCTGCTTGTCGCCCAGGTCGGCCACGAGCCGCGCTTCTTCGTCACGCTCCAGCGCGATGCCTTCGTAGTCGTGATAGCCCAACACCGGCAGCACACGCGCCGCGTGCTGCGACAGTGGTAGCAGGCCGAACGCCTGCGCCGAGACCGCTACGCCGGCGCGGGTGTGGGTGTGCATCACGCAGGCCACGTCAGCGCGCGCCCGGTGTAGGCAACTGTGGATGACCAGGCCGGCGGGGTTGATGCCCAGCCCCGTGGGGTCGTGCACGATCAAACCGGCCTCCGTCACCTCGACCAGGTTGGCAGGCGTCACCTCCCCGAAGTGCAGTCCGAACGCGTTCACGTAGTAGTGCCCAGGGCGCTCGACGGAGCGGGCCGAGAGGTGGGTGTAGATGGTGTCGGTCCAGCCGAAGTGATCGCACAGCGCGTAGGCGGCTGCGAGGTCGCGGCGCACAGTCGCGTCGGTTGGCACGGTGTGCGGCTGTAGGGGTCGTCCGGCGGGCTGCGGCAAGGTGAGCGTGCTCGATCAAGAAGAAGGTCTATGCCATTCTTCTCCCGTGTGCTCCCGCCGCGCTAGTGAGGCGCTGGCTACTATTCCGCATCGCGGACGCTTCCTCTCGTTACCCCGCTTGGCCTGGCGAGGCGTCGTTGTGTAGACTGAGCCACCTCGGAGCAACTGGGCCAGCCATGGGCAAATCCGCCGCCGAACAAGCCGACCACCACGCACGCGGCCCAGCGGGCGCTCACGGCGTGCAAAGCGTGGCCCGCGCGCTCGCCGTGCTGCGCGTCGTGGCTGCTTCGCAGGACGCCGGCGTGCGCCTGGTTGACATCTGCCGCATGACTGCACTCCCCAGGCCCACGGTTCACCGGCTGCTTCAGGTGCTAGTCGAGGAGACCGCGGTAGAGCAGGACGGCACCACGCGGCGCTACTGCGCGGGCGCCGAGTTGTCGCTGCTGGGGCTGGCGCGCCATGTCCGCCTGCCGGTGCGGTCAGCGGCCGACGGCTGCCTGCGCTCGCTGGCCGAGCGCATCGGAGACACCGTTTTCCTGTCCATTCGGCACGGCTGCGACTCGGTCTGCGTCGAGCGGGTTCTCGGCAGTCATCCGATCCAGATCCTTGCCATCGGGGTGGGCGCGCGGCGGCCGCTGGGCGCGAGTGTCTCGGGGACCGTTCTGCTTGCCGCGCTGCCGCCGGACGAGGCCGCCGGTGTGACGCAACACAACGCCGAGCGGCTTGCGCTGGCGGGCCGCTCCGTGGTGCAGGTGCTCCAACTGGTGCACGAGGCCCGCGAACGCAAGTTTGCGTACAGCGACAAGGGCCTGATCCCCGGCACGGCGGCACTGGCGGCCCCGGTGAGGGACGCCGACGGTCAGGTTGCCGCGGCCATCAGCGTGGCCGCCGTCGCCGACCGCTTGGGGCCCAAGCGCCTGCCCTTTGTCGTCGAGGAGATGCGCCAGCACGCGGCGCAGGTGACGCGGCGCCTCACTGAACTCAGGCGCTTCGAAGTCGAACGGAAGAAGCGAGCGGTGTCCAGGGCGGCGCCGGCATCGCGCCGCGGGCTTACTTCGGCGCCATCGTCCTCGCCGCGCTGAAGTGTGTTCGGCTTGGGTGCGCCTTCTGCAGCGGCGGCCTGGGCGGGGCCGGTGGCTTGTGCGACAACGGGCACGTGACCAAGCAGTGCGGCGGCTCCGACGAGCACTGCGAAGGCGGCGCGAGTAGTAAGCATGGACATCTGGATCTCCTGCTCGAAGCACTGAGCCGGGGACTCGGTGAGCGCGAAGCGGAGCTTTTCTGATGAATGAGCTCTATGCGATTGATCCCAAAGCACTGGTTAGGGCCGATCAAGTCAGAGATATATTTTCACACTTGGGATTCCACTCGGGACAATTTCTGGTCAGATATCCCAATGACTGGATGGAGGATGTAGTAAAAAGACTTCATGCGCTTGACGGCTTGAACCGGACAAGGCTGGAGATTGTTCTCAGGAAATATGGGCATTCAGTTTTGCCATTGGTAGCCAGGTACCGACGTGATCTTCAATGGGAGGAGAATGTTGAATCAATACGTCGGAATCTAGCTGCCGCAATTGGTACGGATTCCAATGACCATGGGTTGTTGACCCTTGAAGAATTTTTTTGGAATTTTGTTACTGAAAGGCTTGGGCAGTCAGCAGGCGACGACATCCCCAGAAATTCCAGTGCTTATCTAAAGGCGATCCAACCACTCATCCAGGTTTCTACAGAACTGCATATTACTGACCGGTATTTTCGATTCAGAACATATAGAAATAATCCTACTGGTGCGGTTGAGGATACGGCGAAAGTGCAATTTATCTCTGACCTGATTAATGCGGCTGTCGTCCATAAGAGAGTTTCTACGATAATCATTCACGTATGTGACGACGAAAAATATGGGACGGGGGCTCGGCAACAATTTGAATTTGAGGAGGATGTCGACAAACTAAACCGACGCCATCAGAGCTCAAATATTGAGCTAATCCCTGACTTTCGCGAGCGTCTTCCCCATGGTCGATATGTGTTTGGACTCAATGGGGGGTTGCAATTTGATCATGGGTTAGTATTCCATCGTAACCCGAAAGAAACAAATCACGTCCACTGGCTCAGTGCACGCGAGTTAGCCAATCTTCATCAAAAATTCTCCATTTAGAAAAACTCGCCTTTCCGCAGCCCGAAGGCCATAGGCAGGGCCTGCACATTGATTACTAGCCGAAGAAAGTAGGTGGGTAATGATTTGGGGATCAGCGAAGATCGACATTTTTCAGTTGGCGGCAGCATCAAAAGATCGGCGATTTGAGACTCTGATTGGACCCATGCGGCTGGGGCCCACGAATATTAAAGGCCCCCACATCGGGGCGAAGGGGGGGGTAGGGTCCCGCGCGAAAGCCACTCCCGCGGCGGTTGCGGCCAGGGGCCAAGCGATGGTGTCGATCAGCTTGATGCACATCGGGGAGGGTAGGATTTACCGGGCTGTCGTGGATGATGCTGCCATTTGCTCTGTGGCAAATCGGCTCGGGGAAATGGGGGGTGCCCTGCTTGCTACCGTGTATGGGTCTTACACGGCCCAACCCATTGAGCAGCGCTGTCTCGGGGTCAGGCATCAGCCTCGGACGATGGGACTCATTGGTTGCACCCGAACCCCCAATCGACGACGCGACTGCAATGCCCAACTTGCCTTCTCA
>Ga0194129_10001307_pt1 | contig 41536 bp, 42 predicted proteins | sample TA2KigCa35mmetaG_FD_150862 | JGI IMG/M metagenome (GOLD analysis project Ga0194129, IMG submission 150862) | Freshwater microbial communities from Lake Tanganyika, Tanzania - TA2015038 Kigoma Deep Cast 35m | ecosystem: Environmental > Aquatic > Freshwater > Lake | place: Tanzania: Lake...
GAAAGGAAGGCGGAGGTTGCGAAGTCCATTCATAGGGCGAGGTTACTATCGCACCAACTTGCGCCTGTGGGAAAGTGGGCACCACAGCTTCGGAGGCATTCGGCGACGCCCCACGACCTCGAGAGGCCCTTCGGATCGGCAGACGACGCGATCGACGTTCGGGTTGTGGCGCCCGGGTCGCGGAGGCTTCGCCGCGGGTCAGCTCTCGGACGGTGCCTTCGCCCCCTCGAGCGCCTTCTTCCAGCGCTTGGCCTTCGCGCCGACCTTGCGGCTGCGGGTCTGCTTCGCGGCGAGCTTCTTCTCGAGGTTCTGGGTCTTGCGCGTCGGGCGGTACATAGGGCCGAGCATCTTCTTCTAACGGCGGAGGTCGAGGCAAGTCCATTCCGCTCGCCCGACGGTTCCTGCACACCCCTCGCCCGCTGAAGCACCCGTCGCGCCGCGAAACGCGATGGGTGTCGGGCGGTTCAATGGGAGGAGCCGCGAGCGCTTGAGACGCGCCCTTCGCTTGTCCACGCGGACGAAACGCGCGAGTCTCAACAGACCATGCGTTCGAGGCTTTTCATCGCGCTTCTGGGGCTCGCCGCGTGCGAGAGCCGCACACCCAGCCTCGAGGAGGCCCCGCCGCCTGACCCCCAGGCGGCTGCGGAGGCCGCGCCCGTCGAGTTCGCAGCCACACCTCCTCGAGAGGCCCCTCCGAAGGTGGCCCCGACGGACGTGCGGACGCCGGAGTGGCCCGCCGAGCGGGATGAGTTCGCGCGGAGCCGCTTGACCGATGCCGCGCGGGTCGAGGTGGATCGCTCTCCGCTGCCCGCGCTCGTCGTCGCCGAGACGAAGCTCCTCGCCTCGACGGTCGTGACGACCGGGCCGCACTGGTACTCGGCGACCTCGCGCGACGGCGGCCTGACGACGACGCTTCACGGCACGCGCCTCGCGCACCAGCACGCGCACATCCCGCCCGCGAGCGGACGCTCGGCGGTTCGCGGCCAGCCGGCGTTCGTGACCGAGAACGAGGGGATCGTGAGCGCCGCTTGGGTCGAAGGCGGCGTGGCCTACGCCCTCGACGTCGAGTGCCGCGACCGGGACGACGCGCGGTGCCACGGCGAGGGGTTCGTCGTCGGCCTCGCCTCGCGGCTGGTCTTCGTGGGTGGGCATGGGGGTGCGCGATGAACGTGCGTCGAGCGTTCGCTCGCGGTGCCCGGTCCGCTCGACTCGTGGGCGTGATCGCCTTCGGCCTCGCGCAGATGGCAAGCCCGCGCGCGGAGGCGCAGACGTTTTCGTTCCATCCGCCGGGCGACCTCGTCCCAGGGTCGGGAGAGGGTCGCGTCGACGACGTCGTCTACGTGCCCGGCATGCTCTTCCCGATCGATGGCAGGGCGTACTCGAACTCCCAAGTGTACGGCAACGGCGGCCTCTACGGACCAGGCGGCGGGCAGTGCGACGAGGTGAACTTCAGCTACCCCTGGCGCGACAACTACTGCGAAAAGCGGAGCTGGGACATGCCGCTCTGCCCCGCGGGGATTGGCCACCAAGGCCAGGACATCCGCGCCGAGACGTGCACGAAGGACCTTCATTGGGCCGTGGCTTCGGTCGACGGCACGATCACGAGCATCGGCAGCTACAGCGTCTATCTCACCTCGGCCGACGGAACGCGGCACGACTACCTCCACATGGACAGCGTGCAGGTCGCGGTGGGCCAGAAGGTCAAGCGCGGCGACAAGGTCGGGCGCGTCTCGAACAACTTCGGCGGGACCGCGACCACGGTGCACCTTCACTTCAATCTGAGACAAAACGTGGCGGGTCTGGGGCTCGTCTACGTGCCGCCGTACACCTCGCTCGTGGCGTCGTACGCGCTCGACAAGGCGGCGCCGCCGCCCCGCGGCACGCTGGAGGTCGCCGATTGCGACTGGCTCGGCGGCTGGGCGCTTGACCCGGAGACCCCCGACAGCGCCGTCTCGGTCGAGCTGCGCATCGATGGCGCGGAGGCGACGCAGGAGCAGCGCGTCACGGCCGCTCGGCCGCGCGAGGACCTCTGCGAGACCCTCGGCTCGTGCGACCACGCCTTCGAGGCCGCGACGCCGCTCTCGCTCCACGATGGCGCACCGCACGAACTCCGGGCAGACATCGTCGACCCGATGAACGGCGAGCGCCACGAGCTGCTCGAGAGCCCGGCGACGCTCACGTGCGGCCCGATCGTCCCGCGCGGCGTGAGGCGGCCGCTCGACTCCGCGGCGCGAAAAGCGTGGAAGCTCTCGCGCTTCTGGGACGGGCTGCCGGCCGACGCGAGCGACCTCGCCGTGGGTGATGCGCTCCCGGCCGAGCCGAGCGCCTTCGTCGATCCGAGCGACCCCTCGCGGCTGTGGATCGTCGACGGCGAGCGCCGACGCGAGCTCCCCGCGAGCCGCGCGCTCGCCTGGCACCTCGAGGTGTCGAGCCTCTCGACGGCGGACGCCGCGACGCTCACGCTGCCGGTGGGTCTGCCGCTGCGCGAGCGGCCTATGCTTACGGAAGTGAGCGGCGCGAGCTTCCTCATCGACGATACCGAAGAGAAGCCTTCGGTCGTCGCGACGACGACCGGAGGAGGCGCGACCTCGGAGACCGCGAGCTGCACGGTCGGAGGAGCTCGGAGCCTCACGCCCGCCGCGCTGGTCGGGCTCGCGGGTGTGCTCGCGCTCGCGCGGGCGCGACGAAGCCGTCCTCGGTCTCGGTGAAGCCGAGCGCGAGGAGGACAGACGCGACCTCATCCTCGCTTCGACCGAGGCTCGCCGCGAGCTCGGCGCCTCCGCGGATCGGTCCGGCGGGGACGAGACCATCGAGCTCTTCGAGCAAGGCCTCGACGGCGTCGACGCGCATCGCGAGCGGACCGAGCTCCAGGTAGCCGCACGCGAGGTAGGTCGACGACGCGACCTTCGCGTCGCGACGCACCGCGACCGCGCCCCCTTCGAGACGCACCGGCGGTCGCCGCGCGACGAACGCCCCGACGAGCGCGAGGCGCGTCCGCACCGCGCGCGCATCGGCAAGTGCGGGCACGTACACCGCGCGACGACCGATCGTCACGCCCCGCTCGAGGAGGCGACCGCGCGCCTCGTCGGAGAGCTGCTCTAAGACCGGACGGGCGTCCGCGAGCGCGAGGGTCCCGAGCCCGCGGGAGAGTTGATGGAGGAGGCCGCGCGTCGCGGCATCGACAGGAGCCGGACGCTCGGGATCGAGCGGCGCGAGCAAGCTCGTGACGAGGTCGCGCGCGTGAGCGCGGAGCCTGCGAAGGAGCAGGAGCGCGCGGCCCTGCGGGACCTCGCGACCGAGCGCGAGCTTCACCTCGGGGTGAACGAGCTCGCGGCCACGAACGAGCTCTGCGACGCGCTCGCCGTCGAACGAGATCGCCCCCGCCTCGTCGACGACGAGCGCCTCGAAGGGCGCCGCGACGACCGCATCGACCCAGCGCCCGAGCTCGGCGTCGTCGCCCTCGAGGGCATGGCTCGGGACCGCACCGCGGAGCTGGGCGAGCATCGCGAAGGGCCCGCTCGCGGCCCGGGCCGCCTCGATCACCTGAGGGCGCGTCTCGACGCCGCGGCTCGCCGGCCGATGAGCCCTGCGGCGGCGCTGCGCGCGATCGACGAAGCGCTCGATGAGCCGCTGGTGGAGAGCGTCGCTAATCGCGTCCTCGGCCTGCTCCGTCCGGCGCTGCCAGCGCTCTGGATGATCAAGCCACGAGCCGCGGTTTGCGACGTAGCGCCAGGTTCGCACGAGCTCGAGGCGCATGATGAGGGTGTCGATGTCGCCCTCGGCCGTCTCGAGGCGGCGCACGTGGCGCTCCATCCCATCGTCCGAGAGGCGACCGCCCCCCGCCACGAGCGCGAGGAAGATCTCGGCGAGGAGACTCGCGTGGTGCTCGGGCAGCAACCTCCGAAAGTCGGGGATCTCGCACACCGCCCAGGCCAACCGAAGGAGCTCCGGGTCGCCGAGGAGCGGCCGCACCTCGGCGTGTTGCGTGAGCGCCTTCAGCGCGGCGGCGTCCTCGGCGTGCTCGACCAGCGACAACCACCTCGATCGCGGGCGCTCGTCGAGCGACGCCTGCAGCGACGCGAGCGAGGCGAAATCGAGCGCCGAGTTGCGCCACACGAGCCGACGAATCGCCGGGAAGCGGTGGTTCTCGACAGCGAAGACAACGTCGGCTCCCAGCTCGAGCGGCGCGAGAGTCCCGAAGCTGCCATCGCGAACGTGGCGTCCGGCGCGCCCCGCGATCTGCCCGACCTCGGTCGGCGCGAGCGGTCGAGCGTGACGCCCATCGAAGCGCGTGAGGGAGGCGAAGGCCACGTGATCGAGATCAAGATTGAGCCCCATGCCGATCGCGTCGGTGGCGACCAGGTAGTCGACCTCGCCGGCCTGGTACATCGCGACCTGAGCGTTGCGCGTGCGCGGCGACAGCGCCCCGAGCACGACCGCCGCGCCGCCGCGCCGACCACGGAGTCGATCGGCGAGCTCGTAGACCTCGCGCGCCGAGAACGCGATGAGGGCGCTCCGCGGGGGGAGCGACGCGAGGTTGACCGCTCCGCGAGCGGTGAGGCGCGAGAAGCGCGGATGGCGCCGGTGCTCCGCGACCGGGACGAGATCCACGAGCGCGTCGCGCATCGTGTCGGACCCGAGGAACCACGTCTCGGAGCGGCCGCGCGCGTGGAGCAGCCGGTCGGTGAAGACGTGCCCACGCTGTGGGTGCGCGCACAGCTGGATCTCGTCGACGGCGAGGAAGTCGACCTCGAGGTCGAGCGGCATCGCCTCGACCGTCGCGATCCAGTACCGGGGTCGCGGCGGCACGCGCTTCTCCTCGCCGGTCACGAGCGCAACCTCGAGCTCGCCGACGATCGACGAGACGCGGTCGTACACCTCGCGCGCGAGCAGCCTGAGCGGCAGGCCGATCATTCCGGTGCGGTGCTCGAGCATGCGCGCGATCGCGCGATGCGTCTTGCCGGTGTTGGTCGGGCCGAGGAGCGCCGCCACCGAAGAGCCGAAGACCGCGGACATCGCCAGTCAAGCATAGCGGCCCGGTGGCGTCGGCGCAGGTACGAGCCGTATACTCGCGGACGATGGTGCGGCGGCCTTCGTTCGATCCTGGGTCGGGGGCGCATCCTCCGACGCGCGCCGAGCCCCCGCGCATCGCATTTCCTCGCCCCATGGAGGGCGATCTCGAAGACGTCGAGGTCGCGCTCTCGGCTGGGCGCGCGCTCTGGGAGAGCGGCGACGAGGTCGAGGCGCTCCGGTGGTTGCGCCGCGCGGCAGGCACGGCCGCGGACCGCGACGCCGACGATCGCGCGCTCGCGCTCTTCAAGGTCGCAGCCGAGATCGCGAGCGAGCTCGATGCCCGGAAGCGTGCCCGCTCGAGCAGCGCCGCCTCGACGCCGGACGCGCCAGGCGCCGCACGAGGCAGTCACCCCGCGCCTCCCCCGAGGCCCGGTCGCGACAGCTCGATCGTTCCGCCGCTCCCGCCCGCGACCACGGTGCTCGAGGTGCCGCGCTACCGCGGAGCCCGAGGCGGAGACGAGGGCGAGGAGGACACGTTCATCCGCCCCGAGACGGCGCTCCGGAGAGCCCTGCTCGCGATCGATCCTGGGTATGCCCAGCGCATCGACTACTCGCCCGACGATGGTCCCGACGACGGGCCGCCGGCGTCCCGGCCTCGGAGCTCCGCTCGCTCGAGCCGCGAGGACTCGTGGTCGACACCGCGGCGCCCGCTCGACTCGACCACCGCCGTCGGGCCCGCGTCCGACGAGGCACCGGCGCGTGACTCGGACACGATGGCACTCGTCGAGGCCGACACCGAGCGCCCGTCGAGCGCGCCAGGCACCTCGTCCGCGATCCCGGGCGCGCTCCTCGCGCTGCGCGTCGCGGTGCTACCCATCCCCGAGGAGCGCGACGTCCGGCTCGTGTTCCTCACCTCCGACGCGGCGCCACCACCCGGCGTGATCGTCGCGACGCTCGTGCCCGCGACCGAGGAGGACGCCCGGCGCCTCGCGGCCGTCTACGCGAACACCGACGCGAAGCTGTGACGCTGGCCTGAGCTTTGCCACGCAGACGCGACGGGCTACACTCGGTTAGCTAGCTTGTGATCGCCGTGCATCGCCGCTCCCACCCTCGGTTCGCCCTCGCGCTCGTCGCCGCGGTGCTCGTCCACGGGGCGTGCAGTGACAAGGGCGCGGAACGGTCGGTCTGCGTCCCCGGTCGTACGAATCTCTGCGCGTGCTCGGGCACCAAGGCAAAGGGCGTGCAGAGCTGCCTCGCGGACGGCTCGGGCTACAGCGCCTGCGAGGGCTGTGAGACGCCGATAAACGACGGCGGCTTCACCGAGGTCTCCGAGCAGACGGGATTGAGCTTCCGACAGTCGGTGCCGTTCGATCCGCCGACGAACTGCATCACGAAGCTCGCCTGCCAGCTCAACGTGATCACGGGCGGAGCGGCGGTCGGCGACTACGACAACGACGGCTTCCCGGACCTGTTCGTGACGACGGCGATGAGCTCGCCGATCCTCTTTCGAAACGCGGGCGACGGCACCTTCGACGACGTGACGAAGGCCGCGGGACTCGAGCGCTTCCACAGCACCAACGGCGCAGTCTGGCTCGACCTCGAGAACGACGGTGACCTCGACCTGTTCGTCAACACGGTCGGGGAAGACAGGTATTACCTTTACGTCAACGACGGCTCAGGACACTTCACCGAAGACGCGATCACGCGCGGCGTCGCGATGGACGACGGGATCGTGAAGGCCGGGACCAGCGTAGCCACCGGTGACTACAACCGCGACGGCTACCTCGATCTCCACGTCGCCGAATGGGGGCCGAAGGGGAGCGGCGACTACGGCTTCCTCGACCCGAAGCGCCCCGGGCGCTCGCGCCTCTTTCGGAACCTCGGCGCCGCGAAGGCGGGTCATTTCGAGGACGTAACCTCACAGGTCGGCGCGTCGCTCGACCGTCTCCAACCCACCGGCGAATACGAGAGCGTCTTCAGCTACTCGACGGCGATCGTCGACTTCGATGGCGACGACTGGCCCGATCTCGCGGTCGCAGGCGACTACAGGACGAGCAAGTTTTTCTGGAACAACAAGGGAATCTTCGCCGAGGCCGGAAAGTCGTCTGGGCTCGCCAAGGACGTCTTCGGCATGGGCTCGGCCATCGCGGACCTCGACGGCGACGGCCGGCTCGACTGGCTCGTGACATCGATCTCCGACGGACCGACCTGCGTGCACAACATCTGCAACAGCGGCGAGATCGGCAATCACTTCTATCGCAACCTCGGCGGCCGCCAGTTCTCGGACTCGCTCAGCGTGCCGCTCACCATCAACGCGGGCTACTGGGCCTGGGGCGCAGAGTTCTTCGACTACGACAACGACGGCGATCTCGACCTCGCCGTGACGAACGGCACCGACTACCCGTTCACGACCAAGGGCGATTTTTTCACCCGCGATCCGATGCGCTTCTGGCGCAACGACGGGACGGCGATGGTCGAGACCTCGGCGACGCTCGGGCTCGTCGACACGCGCTCCGGGAAGGCGCTCGTCACCTTCGACTACGATCGCGACGGCGATCTCGACCTGTTCATCTCGAACAATCAGGAGATGCCGCTGCTCTTCCGCAACGACTCGTCGAACAACGACTGGCTGCGGGTGAGAGTGCTCACGAAGAATGGACGCGAAGCGATCGGCGCGCGCGTGATCGTGACGCCCACGGCCGGCGGTCCGCCGCGGCTCGCGGTGATCGGCACTGGCAGCAACTTCCTCAGCCAGAGCGAATCAACGGCGCACTTCGGCCTCGGTAAGAAGGGCGGGCAGCCCGTCGCCGAGGTTCGGGTCCACTGGCACGACACGGGCGCAGACAAAGTCCTCACGAACGTCGAGCGCAACCAGGTGCTCGTCGTGAAGCCCGACTGAGACGCGAACGCGCTCGAGGAGTGGGCGTCAAACGGACTCGACGTCAGAGGCTCGTCCAGCTCGAGCGCGGCAGCGACGTGCTCGACCCCGGCGTCTGGCCAGAGAGAATGTAGAGCGCGCGGCGGTTGGCTTGCTCGTCGGTCTCGTCCGGCGTCGGCTTCGCGAGGACGTCCTCCCCGAAGCCTTGGTAGAAGATCGGGAGCCGGAGGCCGTTCTTGCGGTACCAGCCTGCGATCGCGCGCGCGCGGTTCTGCGAGAGCGTTCGGTTCGACTCCTTCGAACCGACGGTGTCGGTGTAGCCCGCGACGTAGAGGCGCATCTCGATGAGCTTGCCGTACTTGTCGAGCGCCTCCTTGATGAGGCCGAGCGTCTTCTTCAGCTTTGGCTCCTCGGTCGCGCGGATGTCCCACTTGCCGCTCTCGAACTCGACCTCCTCGTGCGGGATGTCGACGCGGAACGGGCTCAGCCGGATCCCCTTCCAGAAACCGGCGACGTCGGTCACCTTGAAGTCCATGTAGAGGATCTCGGCGCCAGGATCGTCCCAGGTGAAGGGGATGGGCGCGCCGCCGGGCGCGCCGCCGAGCTTTCGCTCGACCGTCTTCAGCTTCTGACCGTCCTTGCCGAAGAGCTCGAGGCTCGCGCTCTGCACCGGGTTGTTCGAGCGAAACGCGAGCGTGCGCTTCTCGAGGTTCACGTCCTCGGGCTGCAGCTCGAGCTTCAGTTTGTCGACGCGCGTCAGCGAGAACTTCATATCGAACGCCGTTTTGCCGCCGTTCGCGAACGTCGCATCGAAGTGCGCGCTGTAGCTGTACTCGCCGAAGGGTTGGCTCACCGCGAGGAGCTTGCGGGCGCCGGCGCCGATGGTGCCCGACGAGAGGCTCGACGTCGGTCCATCTTGCCGCTCGAGGCGGATCGTGACGCTCGAGACGGCCTCCGGCGGCTCGAGCACGATCTGCGGCTGCTTGTCGCCGGAGACGAGCGACTCGAAGTGCACGCCGAGGCGCGCCTCCTCACCCGCGAGGGCATCGCTGCTCGCAAGGCCGAGCCCGAGCCCGAGCCCGAGGAGCCATCGTGCGCCATGAAGCCGTGCGTGTCGTGTCATCTCGTTCTGCTCCGTTCGCGGATAGTCTCCGATCGACCCGCACCTCACAAGGGCGGAGAGCACGATCGCGACTGCGGCTCGCGCGAGGTCGTTGTACGAGAGCTTGCCGTGTCGTCGCTCCGTCGTCTCGCCCTCTTCGCGCTCGCGTCGCTCGTCCTCGGCGGCTGCCGCGAGGGCGCGACCAGCCATGACGCCGCTCCTCCGGTCGCGCCGACCTTGAGCGCGAGCTCCCTGGCCGCGAGCACCGCGACATCGTCCAGCCCGACCACCACGGCGACCGCCGACGCCGAGCCGAGGAGCCCGACGTTCGCGTCGGCGCCGCTCTTCGACGAGGCCCGTCAGGTCGAGGTCGTGATCGCGGGAGGCACCGTGATCGACGGCACCGGGGCGAGAGGGGCGCGCGCCGACGTGGTGATCGACGACGGGCGGATCGTTCACGTCGGACCGGTGGGGCCGCGAGTCGAGGCGCGTCGGCGAGTCGACGCGACCGGGCTCGTGGTCGCGCCGGGGTTCATCGATCTGCATGCCCACGGCGAGCCCGAGGGCGCGAGTCGCAACTACCTCGCGATGGGCGTGACCACGATCTGCGTCGGGCAAGATGGTCGCAGCGTGACGGATTCGCCGATGCGCAAGCTCGCAGGAGTGCTTGGCAAAAAGCAGCTCGCGGTCAACGTGGTGCCGTTCGTCGGTCACGCGACCGTGCGCGAGCTCGAGGGCGTCAACCTCAAGGAGCAGCCGAGCCCGCGAGAGCTCGAGCGGATGACGAAGCGGGTCGAGCGGGAGCTCGCAGACGGCGCCTTCGGACTGACCACCGGGCTCGAGTATTTGCCGGGAGCCCGCGCGCCCAAGGAAGAGCTCATCGCCCTTGCGCGCCCGGTCGCCGCAGCCGACGGCCTCGTGATGAGTCACCTTCGCAGCGAGGACGACGACGCCATCGACGCCGCGCTCGACGAGCTCCTCGCGCAGGGAAAAGAAGGCGGGGCGCGGGTGCACGTCTCGCACCTCAAGATCGTGTACGGCAAGGGCGTTGCGCGCGCCGAGAAGCTCCTTCAGAGGCTCGACGAGGCACGTACCCGAGGCGTGCGAATCACCGCGGACCTTTACCCCTACGAGGCGAGCTACACGACCATCGGCATCGTGTTCCCGGCCTACGCCAAACCGCCGCACTCCTACGCGCGGGTGCGGCGCGAGCGCCGCGACGAGCTCGCCGGCTACCTGCGCGAACGCATCTCGCGACGCGGCGGTCCCGAAGCGACGCTCTTCGGGACCGGCGATTACCGAGGCAAGACCCTCGCCGACCTCGCGCGCGCGTCGGGTCGCCCCTTCGAGGACGTGCTGCTCGGCATCGGCCCGAACGGCGCGAGCGCGGCGTATTTCGTGATCGATCCCGAGGTGCAAGAGAGGTTGCTCCTCGACCCGAACGTGATGGTCGGCACCGATGGCTCGTCGTCGAGCCAGCACCCGCGCGGCTACGGAACGTTCGCGCGGGTCCTCCGGGAGTACGTGGTCGAGAAGGCGCGTCTCCCGCTCGAGGAGGCGGTCCGCAAGATGAGCGGAATGGCAGCGAGCACGCTCCGCCTCGAGGCGCCGAGGCGCGGCGTCGTCGCGAAGGATCACGCCGCGGACGTGCTCGTCTTCGACCCCCGCGAGGTGCGGGACGAGGCCAGCTACACCAAACCACATGCGCTCTCGAAGGGCATGCGGTGGGTCTTCGTGAACGGAGTCGCCGCGATAGCCGAAGGCAAGCTGACGAAGGCGCGCGGCGGTCGACTGCTCCTGCACCGCTGAGACCCGGCGCTCCATTCCGGCGCGGGCCCGCCCCGATGCAGCGCGGCGCGACATCAACGGCTCGTCGATCCGGACATTTGGCGCGTGGCACGCAGTTCGCGCTGAGCCCACCCAGGAGGAGCCACACATGAAGATCACGTGCTGGGGAGTGCGCGGACGCGCGCACGCTCGGCAAGTTCGATGCGGCGCGCAGAGGGACACTGTTCCTCGACGAGCTTGGCGAGCTCCCGCTCGCGGTGAAGGGAAAGCTCCTCGGCGTCGCGCAGGACCGAGCCTACCTGCGAGTGGGCGGGACCGAGTCGATCGCCGCCGACGTTCGGATCGTGGCGGCGACCAATCGCGACCTCGAACGAATGGTGGCGGACGGCCGGTTCCGCGAGGATCTGTACTTCCGCGTGAAGGTCGTCACGCTCGAGCTCCCGCCGCTGCGCGAGCGTGGGCCGCGCGACATCGAGCGGCTCGCGCGGCATTTCCTGTAAGCTGCCGCGAAGCGCAACGGGCTCGCGGCGCCAGCGCTGACCGACGCGGCGCTCCATCGCCTGGTGGCTACCTTTGGCCGGCCAACGTTCGGGAGCTCGAGAACTGCCTCGAGAGCGCCGTGGTCGTGGCCGAAGGGTCGAGCCTCGGCACCCTGGATCTTCCGCTCCCGGAGCGCATCCCCGTCTTCGCCGAAGCGCGCCTCGCGGACCACGTCCTACCCGCAGAGCGGGGCCGAGCCACCACGCAAGCGGAGCCGGAGCTGCTCGAGGTCGTCGAGCGGCGTCACATCCTCGCCGTGCTCGAGCGGGCTTCCGGCAATCAGACCCTCGCCGCGCAGCTCCTCGACATCGGGCGCAACACGCCCGCGCGCAAGCCGAAGAGCTACGGCCTCGGCCGACCAGCTGGGCGGCGCGGCGGAGGCGGCGCGTCAGGGAGCTCGTGGCGCGAGCGATCGCTCGAGAAGCGCAGGCCCACGACGAAGCGCAGATCGCCGCCCTCGGGCTTCGCGAACGACAGCCTTCGCGCGGTGCGGAGCACGCACTGGCTCATGCGCGGATCGGGGAACTGCGTCCCCGCCTGAAAGGCCTCGTCGACCTTGCCGCGCTCGGTGACGTGAAAGCGGAGGAGCATGCGACCCCAGAGGCCTGGCACCTTCTGCAGCGAGCGGCGGTAGCACGCCTCGAACTCGGGCTCGGCGGGACGCAGCCCGTCGCGCATCGCGGTCGTCGAGAGGAACCCGTCGCCGGGGATGAGCAGGTCCTCCGGCGGCGGCATGGGCTCATCCCCAGGACCGACGCGCATCTCGAACCTCACCGTCGACGCGAGGCGCGCGGACGGGAACGTGAGGGCCTTCAGCTTCTCGGTCATGCACTCGGCCACCGGCCTGTCGGCGAGCTCGGTCTCGAGCAGCTGCACGTGCGTGACGACACCACTGCGGGAGATCGTCGCGAGCGCCTTGGTCCACCCGCGTAGCTCGGGATCCTTGTACGCGCCGAGCCGGTAACAGCGGATCACCTGAATCCAATGGTTGCGGCGCGCGAGGCGCAGCACCTCGGCGAGATCGTGCGAGCCGCTGACGCGCTCGACGTTGACGACGACGCGCGGATCGGGGTGCCCCTCAGGCCCCGGCAACGGCTCCGCGAGGTCTCCGGTGCCTCCCGCGCCCCAGTGACGGAGCTCGCGGATGTCGCGACGATAAGCGTCGGAGGAGCGTGGCTCCGGGCGCTCGCCGAGTTTGTACGGCGCCTCGACGAGGAGCGTGGGGATCGGACCGGGCTCGCTCTTGGGGAGCGGAGCGAGCTGCGACGACGTCGACGATGAGCCGAACGCGTCACGCTGCGCGGGCCCGTCATTTCCTTGGGTGGGAGGCTCGACGACGGCGGGTGCTCCCCCGGAGGCCGGCACCGCCTGCATCGCTCGAGACGACGGCGTGGAGGCCCCCGAAGGAGAGGGCGCGCTCGGCGCGACGAGCCGCGGGTCGGGCGGCCAGAGCGCAGGTGGCGCGGGGATCTCTGGCAACACGGGAGCCGTCGGCCGCGCGACCTCGACGCAGCCGGCGAGCAGCGCGGCGCACGGGAGGAGGCGGCGCGCCAGCTCACGCCTCATCGACGAGCCTTGGATAGGTGGCCTCGCGCTCGCTTCGTAGCTCGGCGAGCAACGCGACGATGCGCTCGAGGTCGGCGTCGTCGAGATTCGCGACGCGCCCCTTCGGCTTGGCGGTCGCGGCGAGCAGCGCGGCGAGATCGAGGCTCGTGGGATCGACGAAGGTCGAGCCGCCGCCCGTCAAGCCTTGCGGGACGAACTGCACGAACGGGTCCGGGGCTCGTCGAACGAGGCCGATCCGGCGCTGCGTCGTCGTCGTGTCGCCCTCCATCTCGGGGTGGAAGGTCGCGTGGACGGGCGGCGTCGACTCGCCGCGCGCGAACACCTCGCGGCGGACGGCCTCGTGAAGCGCATTGCCGAAGCGCTCCATCGTGTGGCAACCCTCGCGGACGAGCGGGTAGACGAGGTGCACGACGCCCGGGGCCGCGAGCACGACGTCGCGTGCGAGGAGGACGTCGAGGCGACGCTCGAGGATCACGCAGAACCGCCCGAACGCGCTCTCGGGATCGTTCATGAACGGACAGAGCCCGAACGCCCCGACGACCTCGCGTGCGTAACGGAGGTGAAGCGCGTGCACAGCCGCGACGAGCTCTTCCGCGCGGTAATGGGCCGCAAGCGCGCCGACGACGACCGGCTCAGCCACCGCCCGCTCCAACGTCAAACGCGTAGGCGAAGCCCGTGCGAATCGAGAACACCTGTGCGCTCCCGGCTCCCGAGACGCAGTCGGCCACGGGCCCGTCGCCGAGCGCGAGCACGCCGAAGCCTCCGGTGGTGAAGAACGAGAGCCCCGCCCCGAGCGGCGCATCGAGGCCGACCGCGACGCGCATCGCGGGCGCCGGCGAGCCCGTGCCACGGCAAGCGACGCTCGTCGCGCGCCCCGGCTCGAACGGCGGCCATAGGAGCGCGGTCGCGGTCGCGTGCTGCCAGGCCATTCCGACCCCGAGCGCGACCGAGGTCGCGAGCCACCGGTTCGACCACGGCTCGAGCCGCACGCCGAGCCAGCCCTGGTCGATCCGACGCGATACCCGCGCACTTCCATAAGCGGTGACGCCGGACTGCTCCTCGCCGAGGCCGAACCGCTCGTAGCCTCCGACGATCGCGAAGCGCCGCGCAAAATACGCACGAAGATCAAGCCCTCCGCCGATCGAGTCACGCTCGTCCGCCGCAAAGAACGGCGGCGCATCGAGGCGTCGATGGTAGCCGAGCTGCGGCGCGACGCCGAACCGCGACAGCCTCCCGAGGCCCCACTCGTTGACGCGCTCGGCCACGGCGGCGGGCGGCGTCGAAGCGACCGCCGGCTCCTCGGCGACGGCCGGCAGGGCGAGCGAGGCGGTGAAAGAGGCGACGGCGAGGGCAGCGACGCGTGGACTCACGAGGGGGTTATATCCGATGGGCGCGGCGCGGCATTGTGCTTGAATTTGGCCCTGCGATTTGCGAAGGTCCGCGACGGAGGGATGACCGAGTGGCCGAAGGTGCCTGATTCGAAATCAGGTGTGCCTGCAAGGGTACCGCGGGTTCGAATCCTGCTCCCTCCGCTAAAACTTTCGCCTGGGTAGAACGCTCAAGGATTGCGACGGCCGACCGTTCTGGCTGCGCAGGGAGTGTGCTCTCCCGGGAGCCATGCTTTACGCCGTCAAGCCCCCCGCCGCCTCACCACGCCCATCGCAGCTCGTCCGCGAGCCGTCGCCCGAGGGCGGACACGACGCGGAGGACATGCGGCTCGTGCTGCGCAACGCGCTGCGGACGTTCACCTCGACGCCGCTCCAGGCACCGCAGCTCCGAAGCTACGCCGAGTACCTCGAGTCGATGGCCTATGCAGGGCCGACGCGCTGGTTCGATGCGCCGAGCCGACTCGCCTGGGCTTGGCGTGACTACTTCGAGCTCGCCGACCGCGTCGAGCGGCAGCTCACGCTGCGCCCTGAAGAGCATGACGCCGATCAAGTGAGGCGAGTCCTCGTGAGCGCGATGACGCTGCTCACCTCGAGGGTGCTGGCGTTCGCGACGCAGGAGGCGCGCGCGAACCCGAAGGCGGTGACGGTGCCGCTCGTCGCGACCGCGAGCCGCGCGTCGTCTCGAACGCGCCGCTGGTGTTCGGACGACGAGCCCGGCAAGGCGCAGATGCTTGGCGTCCTCTCGTACTCCGTGATCGACGTCGCGTCTCAGGCGGTCGAGCGGCTCACGCACGACGATAGCTGCACCGCCGAGCTCGTCCAGGAGACCTCCCGGGCGCTCGACGAGGTGCTCGCGACGCTGCGCCAGCTCGCAGGTCATCACGCTCCGGACGCCTGCTTCGACGATGCCGACGAGGGGGCGAACGCGCAGCCTTCACGAGCCGTCCGCGCGCTGCGAGGGCTCGCATGGAGCCACGATGTGCTCGGGCAAGCGGGGGTCGCGCCGAGACAGGGTCAAGTCGAAGACATGCTCGGGCTGCTCGAGACGATGTGGCAGAGCGCGCAGGGCCGTCCGCACGAGCTGCCGACGCTCATCGGCTCGGCCGCGCACCTGACCTCGACATGGGCGACGCTCGTCGATTCCGGCACGGTGAAGACGGTGACGCCTGCGACCCGGAGCCTCTGGCTCGCGCGGCAAGCGAGCGTTCGAGCCGGCGACGATCTCGGACTCGCGAAGACCTTGCTCGAGGTCGCTCAGGCGGCCGCAGCGGTGGCCGGGCTGGCGATCCAGCGCGGCGTCGGAAACGGCATCGGCCTCGCCGCACACACCGCCGATCTGGTTGAGACCGTCGTGCGCCGCACCTCGGGTCGGCTGTCCGGCGAGACCTTCTTCGAGCCGGTCGCGAACCTCACGATGGTCGCCGCCGACGCGCGCGATCGCGGCCTACCTCAGAGCGCCGAGCTCTTCGATCGCATCGCCGGGCTCAACGTCGTCACCCGACGCTGACGGCGCTCCCTCGGCCACGCGGGCGCCTCGGGCTCACTCGTCGCCGAACACGATGCCGACGTCGCGCGCGGCCTTCAGCACCGGATCGTTTGCGGGCACGAGGTGAGGCGCGGCGATCGCTTGCGCGATCGGGACGAGGACGACATCGGGCGTCCGCAGCGCCACCATCTGTCCCCACTTCCCGGCGAGGACGGCGTCGACCGCGGCGACCCCGAAGCGCGTGCCGAGGACGCGATCAAACTGGGTCGGGCTGCCGCCTCGCTGGAGGTGGCCGAGCACCGTGACCCGCACCTCGACGTCGAGGTGGGGCTCGAGCGCGGCCGCGAGCCGATACCCGGCGCCGAAGAGCCGTCGCATCTTGCCGAGCTCACGCGGCCCCTCGTAGCTCGCCTCGCCGGCGGCTGGCCGTGCGCCCTCGGCGACGACCACGATGCTGTACGGCTTGCCCTTCGCCCGGCGCGCGCGAATCGCCTGCACCACCCGCTCGATTCGATAAGGGATCTCGGGCAAGAGGCACACGTGCACGGCGCCCGCGATCGCAGCGTGGAGCGAGATCCAGCCCGCGTCGCGCCCCATCAGCTCGAGGATCATCACGCGGTCGTGGCTCTCTGCGGTGTCCTGGAGCCGATCGATCGCGTCGGTCGCCGCCTCGACCGCGGTGTTGAAACCGAAGGTGTAGTCGGTCGCGCCGAGATCCTGATCGATGGTCTTCGGCACGCCGACGATGCGCAGGCCCTTGTCGATGAGGCGCTGGGCGATGCGCATGCTGCCGTCTCCGCCGACGCTGATGAGGCCATCGAGGCCGAGCTTCGCGCAGTTCTCGACGAGGCGATCGGAGACATCTTGTTCCTCGCGCTTGCCGTCGTGCTCGACGACGAAGCGGAAGGGGTCGCTCTTGTTCGAGGTGCCGAGGATCGTTCCGCCCTTGCCGACGATCTCCTCGACGTCGCGCGGCTCGAGCCAGCGGTTGCCGTGGGGCGAGCGGTAGTCGAGATCGATGAGCCCGCTCGTGGCGTCCTCGATCCCCAGGACCTCGATGCCTGACGCGCGCGCCTTCAGCACGACAGCGCGGATGACGGGGTTCAGGCCAGGGCAGTCGCCGCCGCCGGTGAAGATGCCGATGCGTTTGACGCTCACGCCTTCGGGTGTAGGAGGCGAAGACCCGAACGGTCAAGCGTTTATCCGTGCGCGCCGCGCTGCGCCATCATGCGCTGTCGGTGGTGAGCGAGCTCTTGGCGGAGCGGGACGATGAAGTCCGCGCTGATGGTTCGCTTCTGACCCTGCATCGCGCGGGCCGTGTGGTATTTCGAGAGCGCGAGGCGGGCGCCCGCCGCGACGAAATCTTCTCCCGCCTTGCCGCGCCACGAGAGCCGCGCCTTCAGCCGGCCGCCCCACGAGCCGATGAGCTGAAACTCCTCTTGTGAGATCGTGCCGATGAGGAGCTCGTCGTAGAGATACTTCTTGATGGTCTGTCCTTTGCGGCGCACGAGCAAGACGACGATGACGAAGAACGTCAGCGCCATCGCGAGCCCGATGAGCAGGTTCAGCCCCTGCATCAGCTGCCCCTCCGTCGGGCCGACGATGCGCGCGGTGATCGTCGGCAGGCCGTTCCACCACGAGTGAAGCAGCACCGCGACCACGTAGCCGAGCCCCGGGTAGACGACCTTCTTCCAGGGCTCGTTGTTCTCGCGCGCGAGCCCGAAGCCAAGCCCGGTCATCGAGGTGAAGAGCGGGTGGAGCCAAGGCGTGAGCACGCCGCGCAACACGAAGATCTGGCTCAGCGCGCCCGAGCGATTGCCGACCGTCTCGGCGAGATCGGCCCGCGCGTAATAGATGATGTTCTCGGTCGCAGCGAAGCCGATCGCGACGAAGGTCGCGTAGATGATCCCGTCGACGACGCCGTCGAACTCGCGCCTCAAGAACACCACCATGCCGAGGACCGCGAGCCCCTTGAAGAGCTCCTCGAAGACCGGCGCGCTGATGGCGAGGCTGTAGAGCTCACCGGTCGCGCGATCGGCCGTGAGCTCGCCGACGAGCTGACCGCCGTAGGTGTTGAACACCGCCGAGAAGCCGGTCGCGAAGAGCGCGCCCCAGGCGAACACACCGAGGAGCGCCCACCAAGGCTCGGGGTCGTAACGATCGACGACGTAGGGGACGAACAGGTAGAGCGCGACGGGCAGGTACGCGAGCATCGACGCGCGCGTCATCGAGTTGAGGACCGCGTCGCGCTGCGCCGCAGGAACGTCGAGGACGAACACCTTGAGGAGCAGGAGGAGGCCGGCGAGGCAGCCTAGCAAGGTGAGCGCGAGACCGACGACGAAGCGCGCGTCCTGCCGCCTCGGCGCCTCTGGACCGCCACCTCCGTGACCGTAGGGCGCGCCGTAACCGTAGTGGTGTGAGGCCTGACCGTGCGGCGGGTAGGGAGCGTGTCCCTGCGGCGTGCCGTAGCCGTGCGGCGAGCCGCCGTGACCGTGGGGCGCGTACGTCATCGCGCGAATTACACGCCGATCGCGGCGCGCGCGTCCATGGGAGACGCGACGACGATGACGCGCGAACGGATTGTCCTTGGCGACGCTCGGAGGGCCCCCCTATCCTTCGAGGTCGCCTACCACCCGGAGCAACAGGAGCAGCATGGGACGCACGGTACGAGTCGGACTGATTCAGGCCTCGGACGCCGCCAACGACGGAGATCTTCCGATCCCCGAGATCCAGCAAAAGGCGCTCGACAAGCACATCGGCATGATCGAGGAGGCCGCGAAGAAGGGCGCGCAGGTGGTCGGCCTGCAAGAGATCTTCAACGGGCCCTACTTCTGCCCGAGCCAGGACCCGCGCTGGTACGCCGCGGCCGAGGCGATCCCCGGCCCGACGACCGAGACGCTGCAGGCGCTCGCGAAGAAGCACTCGATGGCGCTCGTCGTGCCGCTCTACGAGCGCGAGGCGGCGGGCATCTACTACAACAGCGCGGCGGTGATCGACGCCGACGGCAAGTACCTCGGCAAGTACCGGAAGCAGCACATCCCGCAGACGAGCGGCTTCTGGGAGAAGTACTACTTCAAGCCCGGAAACCTCGGCTATCCGGTGTTCCAGACGCAGTACTGCAAGGTCGGCGTCTACATCTGTTACGACCGCCACTTCCCGGAGGGCGCGCGCCTGCTCGGCTTGCACGGTACCGAGGTGCTGTTCAACCCATCGGCGACGGTGGCCGGCCTTTCGCAGCACCTGTGGAAGATCGAGCAGCCGGCGCACGCGGTCGCGAACAACTACTTCGTCGCGGCGTCGAACCGCGTCGGCGTCGAGAAGCCATGGAACCTCGGCAAGTTCTACGGCACGAGCTACATCGTCGATCCGCGCGGGCAGTTCCTTGCGACCGGCAGCGAGGACCACGACGAGGTCGTCGTGGCCGACTGCAACCTCGAGCTCATCGAGGAGGTGCGCCGCACCTGGCAGTTCTACCGCGATCGCCGGCCCGAGACGTACGACGACATGACGAAGCTCCTGCCCTGAGCGGGCGCGGGGCGGGCGCGGGGATTTCCTCGTTGCCCGCCCTGGGTTAGGGTCCACGACATGATGCGTCGGGTCAGTTGGGTGCTCGGTCTCGCGTTCGCAGGTCTCCTGGGGGCGGGCTGCGAAGGCGACGTCGAAGGCGGCAACGTGTCCGTGAACATCCCGTGCGGACCGGTCGAGTGCGCGTCGACCGAGTACTGCTGCGACGCGAGCTGCGGACTCTGCGCGGCCGAAGAGGTCGCGTGTTCCGACACGTGCGCGGAGTGACCTCCGCGCGAGCGGCAGACGTCAGGGAGACGGCGCCGCCGACGCCGTAGGGAGCGCGGACCGGTCGGGCGCCGTCGGCGTGACGGTCGGCGACGAGCTCGACGACGCGGCCGGGCGGCTCGTCGCGGGGGCGCGCGGCACGGGCGTGACGAGCGGATCATCGGCGCGACGCTGGAACTTCAGGAAAAAAGCGCCGATCACTGCGATCATCGCGAGCAGGATACCGAGGCTCTGGAGTCGACCGTCACTCTTTGCCACAACTTAGCCTTACCAGCGACCGACCGGCGGGGCCCGTCGAATCGTCTCGGCGGGGCGGCGAGCACGGGAATGACCCGGCAGGCTCGATTGTCTCTCCGCGCGCATCTGCGCTACAAGCCGGCAGGCACCATGCAAGACGTCCGAGCCCTGAACGAGTTCGTCGCCCAGGAGAGCGCCTTCGTCGACGACCTGACCCGTGAGATCGGCAAGGTCATCGTCGGTCAGACCTACATGGTCGAGCGCATCCTCATCGGCCTTTTGACCGGCGGTCACATCCTGCTCGAGGGCGTGCCCGGGCTCGCCAAGACGCTGACGGTGAGGACGCTGTGCGACGTCATCGACGGCGATTTCGCCCGCATCCAGTTCACGCCGGACCTCCTGCCCGCCGACGTCATCGGCACCGTGATCTACAACCACCAGAAGGGTGAGTTCACCTCGAAGCTCGGCCCGATCTTCGCGAACCTGGTGCTCGCCGACGAGATCAACCGCGCGCCCGCCAAGGTCCAGAGCGCGCTGCTCGAGGCGATGCAGGAGCGCCAGGTCACGATCGGCGAGTCGACCTACGAGCTGCCAGCGCCCTTTGTCGTCATGGCCACGCAGAACCCGATCGAGCAGGAGGGCACCTACCGGCTGCCCGAGGCGCAGGTCGACCGGTTCATGATGATGGTGCGCGTCGGCTACCCAACCCGGGAAGAAGAGCGCGAGATCATCGAGCGCGCGACGAGCCCGGTCGGTCAGGGCGCAAAGAAGACGACCTCGATCGAGCAGATCCGACGCGCCGCGCGCGCGACCCGTGACGTGTACATCGACGATCGGGTGAAGAACTACATCGTCGACGTGGTGTTCGCGACGCGCGAGCCGAAGCAGCGCGGCCTCGGGGAGCTCGCCGGCCTCATCGAGCTCGGCGCGAGCCCACGCGCCTCGATCGCCCTCGCGCACGCCGCGCGCGCGCACGCATTCCTTCGGCACCGCGGCTACGTGACGCCCGAGGACGTGAAGGCCATCGGCCCCGACGTGCTGCGCCACCGCGTCGTCCTCTCGTACGAGGCCGAGGCCGAGGAGGTCCGGGCCGAGGACATCGTGCGGCGGGTCTTCGAGGTGGTCGAGGTTCCCTGAAGGGGGGCGCGTGGCGACCACGACCTCTCCGACGGAGCTCCTCCGCCAGCTGCGCTCGATCGAGCTCCGCACCTCGCGGCTCGCCGACGAGCAGCTCGCCGGCACGTACCACTCCGTCTTCAAGGGGCAGGGCCTGAGCTTCCGCGAGGTGCGCGGCTACAGCGCCGGCGACGACGTCCGCTTCATCGACTGGAACGTGTCGGCGCGCATGAGCGAGCCCTTCGTGAAGATCTTCACCGAGGAGCGCGAGATGACCGTGATGCTGGTCGTCGACGCCTCGGCGAGCGAGAGCTGGGGCACCGTGCGCGCGTCGAAATCGCGGCTCGCGGCCGAGGTCGCCGCGCTGTGCGCGTTCAGCGCGATCAAGAACAACGACAATGTCGGGCTCATTCTCGGGACCGAGGTGGTCGAGCGCATCGTCCCCCCGAAGAAGGGCGACAAACACGTCATGCGCGTGATCCGCGAGATCCTCGGCTTCGAGCCGAAGTACCTCGGAACCGATCTCAAGCTCTCCCTCGAGACGCTGGTGAAGGTGTGCAAGCGCCGCAGCGTCGCGTTCGTCTTGAGCGACTTCTTCGATGAGGGCTACGAGCGCGCCCTCTCCCTCGCCGCCGCGAAGCACGACGTGATCCCCGTCATGCTCGTCGATCCGCGTGATGAGGAGCTGCCCGACGTCGGCATCGCCGCCCTCGAGGATCTCGAGACCGGCGAGGAGCTGCTCGTCGACACGAGCGATCCAAAGGTCCGGCAGCGCTACCGCGATGCGATGAAAGATCTGCGCGCCGCGCGCGATCGAGTGTTCCGCAAGCTCTCGCTCGATCGCGTCGTGGTCCGAACCGACCGCGATTTCGTCCGGCCGCTGCGCGAGCTGTTCGCGAAGCGTGCCCGGAGGATGGGCGCGCGATGAGCCGCTTGGTCGAGGGGCCTCGTCTCGGCGTAGCCCTCGCCCTGACGACCGCGAGCGCGCTCAGCGTCGCACAGGCGCCGCCTCCCACGGCGAACGGCGCGCCCCCGACCGCGAGCCCGAGCCCGACCGCATCGACGAGCGCGGCTCTGCCGCCCCAGTCGTCCGCGACCGCGACGAGCGCCGCCCCCGAGCCCGCCGCCCCAGCCGCGCCCGAGCGGTCGTGGTCCTCCTGCGTCGAGTACATCCCCGAGGGCGCGATTCGCCCGAAGCTCGAGGCGCATTTTCCGCCGAACGGGCTGTCGGGGTATGCGCTCGAGCTCTTGATCGTCGTCACGCACGGGCGCGGCGAGACGGTGCTGCCCGCCGGATTTCGGATCGACCGAGGCAGCGACGCGATGCGGGCGATCGAGGCCGCGCACTTCCGGATCCCGGACCCGCAGGGAGGCTCCCGCCCCAGCGTGGACCGACCACCAGAGTCCGAGCGCGAGTCGAGCGACAAGAAGACGCTGACGACCACGGTCCGACTGCCCTTCGTCGCGCTGCCGGACACGCCCGGACGCCACGCGCTGCGTCTGCCTCCACTGCCCGTCGCAGTCGGGCGCGCGAACGGCCAGATGATGACCGTGTGCACTGCGGCCCTGGCGATCACGATCGAGGATCCGATCGCCAACGAGGCCGACCCGAAGCTCCAGAAGAACCCGCCCCCGCGCTCCCAGCGAGAGGAGTGGACGCTCGCGAAGAACCTCACGCTCGGCGGCCTCGCGGTCGCCGTGCTCGCCGCGCTCGGCGCGATCCTGCTCGCGCGCTGGAGTCGACGCCCGAAGCCCGAGCCGGAGACGCCGCGCGTCCCGCCGTGGGTCACGGCGCTGCAGGAGCTCGCCGCCATCCGGGGCTCTCGCCTCGTCGAAGAAGGGCAGCTCGACGCGTACGTTGATCGCGTCAACGACTGCGTGCGCCGCTACCTCGGGGAGCGCTTCGGCTTCGATGGCCTCGAGTCGACGACGGAAGAGATCCGAGCCCTGCTCGGGCGCCTCGGCTGGCACGGGATCGACCGGCGCGCCGTCGAAGGCTTCCTCGACGACTGCGATCTCGTGAAGTTCGCAAAATTCACGCCTGGCCCCGAGGACTGCGCCCACATGCTGGCGCGCGCCGAGACGATCGTCCGAAGCACCATGCCGGCGCGGGCCGAGCGCATCGAGGAGGGCCATTGAGCGCGCCCGTCTCGCGACGCATGCCGGTGCCGACCCTCCCCGATCCCGAGGAGCGCCGCGAGCGCGTCCGCGAGGGTCGCAGGCTCGTGCGCGTCGCGGTGTCGCTCATGCTGACGCTGCTCGTCGCAGGCCTCGCGCTCGCGTGGCCGCTCGCCTCACGCGGCGCCGAGTGGCTCGCGGTGGTGTGGGAGGCCCGCTGGGTCCTCCTCGGCCTTGGCCTGCTCCCCGTGGTCTTCTGGTGGACGACCTTCGGCGAGGAGCGACGGCGGCCCCGCCTTCGCATGGGTACGCTCGCCGCGCTGGTCGTTGCGCCCACCGGCCTGCGCACGAAGCTCCGCGATTTGCCTGGGATCTTGCGCACCGTCGCGATCGGCATGTTCGTGCTCGCGCTCGCGCGTCCGGTCGCGGTGACCGGCGTCCGCGCCGCCGAAGACGAGGGCATCGACATCGTCCTCGCGATCGATCTGTCTCACTCGATGGCCGCGATCCTCGACGGCGATCCGCGCGACCTACCGAAGACGGGTCGCGGCAAGAGCGCGCAGCTCCGGCCCTCCCGCATCGACACGGCGAAGCTCGTGGTGCAGGACTTCGTCGCGCGCCGCCGCTCCGACCGGATCGGCGCCATCGTATTCGGCAAGGAGGCCTACATCCTCTCGCCGCCGACCCTCGACTACCAGCTGCTCTCGAAGCTCATCGGGCAGCTCCGCCTCGACGTCATCGACGGCACGCGCACCGCCATCGGCGATGCGCTTGGCACCGCAGTCGCGCGCCTCGACCTGTCGGAGGCCCGGAGCAAGGTGGTGATCCTGCTCACCGATGGCGACAGCAACGCCGGCAAGTACTCGCCCGAAGAGGCCATGCGGGAGGCAGGCCGCGTCGGCGCCAAGGTGTACGCGGTGCAGATCGGCAACGGCGAGGCCGCCGAGGTGCAGGTCGGTACCGATCCGTTCGGCCAACCCGTCTACGAGAAGCGCGTGGTCCCCGTGAACCCGAAGCTCCTCGAAGAGATCGCGACGAAGACCGGCGGCAAGCACTTCATCGCCACCGACGGCAAGGGGCTGCGCGAGAGCATGCACGCGATCCTCGATCAGCTAGAGCGAACGCAGTTCGAGGCGCCGATCGCTCATCACGAGGAGCTCTTCCCGCTGTTCGTCGTGCCGGGCGTGCTGCTGGTCGCGCTTGAGGCGCTGCTCCGCGCGTGGCTCCTCAGGAGGTTCCCGTGAACGTCGGCGGCTTGCGCTTCGCGGCGTGGATCTTTCTGCCGCTCGGGCTCGGGCTCGCGGCGCTCGTAGCGGCGCTACTCGTCATCGGCGGGCTCCGCCAGCGTCGCGCGCTCGCGGCGATGGGAGACGCCGAGCGCATCCGCAGCCTGCTCACCTTCGACGCGACCCGACGCCGCGCGGCGAAGGGCGTCTTGCTCGTGGCAGCGAGCCTGCTCGCGTTCGTCGCGGCAGCCCGGCCGCAGTTCGGGCGCGGCGAGCGGCTCATCCCGCGGACCAACCTCGACGTCATCCTGGTGCTCGATTTCTCGAAGAGCATGCACGCTCAGGACGTTCAGCCCTCGCGAATCTTCCGCGCGAAGGTGGAGATCGAGCGACTCGTACGCTCGCTGCGCGGCGCGCGCTTCGGGGCGGTCGCGTTTGCCGGCGAGGCGATGAGCTTCCCGCTCACGTCCGACGGCGCCGCGGTCGCTCAATTTCTCCGACAGCTCACGCCGAACGACATGCCCGTCGGAGGGACGGCCATCGGACGCGCCCTCGATCAAGCGCGCGATCTGCTCGCGCGCGATCCGCACTCGGCGCAGCACGAGCGGGTGATCGTGCTCGTCACCGACGGCGAGGATCTCGAGGGGAGTCCGGTCGACGTCGCGCGACAGATCGGCGAGGGGAGGACCACGATCCACGTCGTGCAAATCGGCGGTCGTACGCCAGAGCGCATCCCCGAGGTCGCCGCCGACGGCACCGTGCAAGGGTACCGCTCCACCCCCGACGGTCGTCCGATGACGACGCAGCTCTCGTCGGAGGGCGAGGCGCAGCTCGCGGCGATCGCCGAGGCGAGCGGCGGCCAGATCGTCCGGGCCGAGAAGGGAACGACCGGAATCGACACGATCGCCACCGCGCTCCGCACGAAGATGGTCACCGAACTCAGCGAGCGCGTCGAGAGCGTGTACGCCGACGTGTTCCACTACCCGCTCGTGCTCGCGCTCTTGCTGCTCGTCGTTGAGGCGCTGCTGCCCGAGGGCCCGCGCCGCAACTTCGTTCGCCCGGTGCCGCCGCCGCGCGCGCCGCGCCTCGTCTTGCGCGGGTTGCGAGCCGCCGCAGGGAAGGAGGAGCGCCGTGGGTAGAGCGCGTACCGTGCTCGCGGCGCTGAGGAGGGTGCCGCGCGTCGTGTGGCTCGCGCTCGTCGGCGTCGCCCTCGCCGCGACGGCGCTCGTCTTCGCCACGCGGCGCGGATGGAACCCGCGTGAGCCGTTCCATCGGAACGCGCCGGTGGTCGAACAGGCAAAGGCCGCGCTCGCGGCCGGCCAGCACGAAGCGGCGCAGCAGGCGCTCGGCGCCTACCTCGGGACGGGGCCGTGCACGGAGGAAGGCTCCCTCGCGCTGAGCGACCGCGTGCGCGCCTACCCAGACGCCTCATTCGATCTCGCGCTCTCGCTCTTTCAGCTCGCCGAGTCGCACGGGCCTCCGTTCGGCGAGGAGCAGGTGCCGAGCACCGACGGCAAGGAGCCCGAGCTCGATCCGAAGCGCAAGGCCGCGATCGAGTGCGGTCGCATCGTCGCACTGGCGGTCTCGAGCGACCCCGACGTCCCGGCGGCGGTGCGTGCGCGCGCATCGTTTCTCGTCGGCAACCTCGAGTTTCTTCGAAGCGCGTACGAGGAGGCGGTGAAGCACTACGACCGCGCCCTCGAGATCGTCCCCGCCATCGGCGAGAAGGACGTGGGGGACGCCATCGGCCGCGACGTCGCCCACAACCGCGCGATCGCCCTGCGACGGATCGAGGACAAGAAGCGACGCGACGAAGAGAAGAAGAAGAACGAGCCGAAAGAAGACAAGGACAAGCAGGACGAAGACAAGGACAAGCAGGACCAGAAAAACCAGGACGAGAAGAAGCAAGACGACAACAAGGACAAGCAGGACGAAGACAAGGACAAGCGGGACCAGAAAAACCAGGACGAGAAGAAGCAAGACGACAACAAGGACAAGCAGGACGAAGACAAGCCCTCGCCTGCCCCCAGCGCCGCGCCGTCCGCCGAGCCCGAAGACGCGCCTGAGGCGCGCACTCCCCCGTCGAGCCGCATGCTCGACGATCTGCGCGAAGCGCCGACCTATCAGGAGGAGAACGCCAAGCGGGATGCCGCGCGCGTGAGGCGCGGCTCGACGATGGAGGACAAGTGAGTCGCGCCGCGCTCCGCCTCGCTGGGCTCCTCGTCGCCTGGTTCGCCTGCATGTCGCAAGCGCTCGCGCAGTCTGGCGTCGAGCTCCACGCCGCGGTCTCGAGCGAGATCGTCGAGGTCGGCGAGATCTTCGTCGTCGAGCTGACGGCCATGACCTCCGAGCAGCAGCCCTTCTCCGATCCGCTGCTTCGTCTGCCCGCCGGCCTCAGCGCGAATGGCCCGACCGTCGGCTCGCGCACGATGGTGCAGATGGCAGGCGGCGGGACGTCCTTTCGGCGCGGGATCAGCGCGAAGTGGCGCCTCTCAGCGAGCACCGTCGGTCGCTTCACCATCCCACCGCCGAGCGTTCGCGTCGGAGGGCGCACGGTCACCGCTGACGCCGCGCTGCGCGTGTCGGTCGTCGGCTCCGGTCAGAAGCCGCCGACGAAGGCAAAGCCGCTCGATCCGTTCGGCCTCGGCTCGCCGTTCGGCTCACCGTTCGACGATCCGCTGAACGAGTTCTTGAAGGATGCCGCGCCGAAGCGCGAGGCCGACCTCATCGTCGACGAGCCGGTCCTCGACCTCGAGGCCCTCGGACCGGCGGGCAAGGCGCTCGCGCTCACCCGCGGAGACGACCCGTACCTCTTCCTGCGCGTCGTCCCAGACAAGACCCGCGTCGTCGTCGGAGAGCAAATCACGCTGCGTTTTCTCGAGTATTACCGCGTCACCAACGAGCGCTTCGACGAGCGTGAGCCAAAGCTCCCCGACTTCCTCAAGGTCCCGCTCGACGACGAGCCCGGCCAGTCGCAGCGCGCCACGACCTCGGTCGGAGGGCGCCTGTGGTTCGCGCAAGAGCTCGATCGGATCGCGGTCTTCCCGCTGCGCGCCGGCACCCTCCAGACCGGCGCGGTGAGCGCACAGTTTCGCATCCCGTACCTCAAGAACCAGACCGCGCGGCGCAGCTCGAACGACCTCGTGATCGAGGTGCGCGAGCCTCCGAGCGAGGGGCGCCCGGCGGGGTATCGCGTGGGCGACACGGGGCGCTTCACGGTCGCGGCGACGGTCGCTCCCCGCGCGACGCTCGCGGGTGAGACCGTCAGCGTGTCGATCAAGGTCGAGGGGCGCGGCGTGATGCCGAACCAGCTGAAGCTCCCCGAGCGGACCGGCGTCGAGTGGCTCACCCCCGAGAAGCACGACACCCAGGACATGCAGGCAGGTCGCGTCGGCGGCAGCCGGACCTTCGGTTACGCGGTGCGCGTCCTCGAGCGCGGCGAGGTCGATCTCGGATGGGTCGAGCTGCCTCACTACGACCCCGAGGCGCGCGAGTACAAGGTAGCGCGCGCGGCGCTCGGTACGGTGCGCGTCACCGCGAAGCAAGGCGCCGAAGAGCCACCGCGCCCGGGGACCGCCCCGGAAGAGGACCCCTTCGCGACGCTGCCGCGTCCGCGCACCACGCTGCAAGCCTTCGAGCGAGCGCCGAGTCGTGCGCCGTCGCCAGGGTGGCTCCTCGGCCTCGCGCTCGCCCCCGCCGCCTTGGTGCTCTCGGGCCGCGCCCTCACGAGGGGTGTCCGCGCGCTCGGCGAGCGACGGCGCGCACGTCAGCAGGAGCCGACGGCGATAGCGGGCAGCGCACGCGACGAGCTCCGCGCAAAAGAAGATCCCGCCGCGATCGCCGCATCGGCCGAGCGCGCCATCCACCTCGCCCTCGAGGCGGCGACGGGGCTTCGCTCGCGCGGCGTGCTCGTCGCCGAGCTCGCGCGGGAGCTCTCGGCACGAGGCCTCGACGCACAGCTCGCTTCGCGCGCGCAGGCGAGCCTCGAGGCGCTCGAGGCGGTGCGTTTTCTGCCGGTCTCCGCGCCGGGCGACGCGGCTCGTCTGAGAGCGGACGTGCTCGGCCTCATCGACGAGCTGCTCTTGATCGAGCGCAAGGGGGCACCGTGAGGCGCGTCGCTCTCGCGGCCCTGACGCTCATGGTGAGCTTCGCCACCGTGGCGCTTGCCGAGGAGCCGGCCACGTCGTTCGAACGCGGGGCGAAGGCGCTCGTCGCCGGTCGCTACGAGGACGCGATCGCCGAGCTCGAAGCGTACGCAGACCGTGAGCCGCCACACCCCGACGCGAGCTTCGATCGCGGCATGGCCTACCTGCTCCGAACGAGGAGCGGAGGCGAGCGCCCCGGCGATCTCGGGCGCGCGGCGGCGGCCTTCGAGGAGACCCGTCTGCTTCGGCCCCATGACGACGAGGCTCGCCATGCGCTCGAGCTCGTTCGCGCCGAGATCGCGCGACGTCGGGCCCGCTCCGGCAAGGGCGTCGTCCTCGCGACGCCGAGCATCGACCGCGCGCTCGTCGGGCTCGCCGAGCCGCGGACCTGGTCTGTCCTCGCAGTCGGCGCCGGCGCGCTCCTCGGGCTCGGCCTGTGGCTGCGCGGGCGACGCGGCGCGAACGAGCTTGCGGGGCTCCTCACGACCGCGGTGAGCGGGGTCGCGCTCCTCGGCCTCGTCCCGCTCGCGCTGTGGTCCGACCACCTCGACCGCGCGCGGCGACCGGGGGTGCTCGTCGTCCGCGAAGCCTTCCTCACGGACGAGTCGGGCACCACGCTCGGCGGCGATCCCGTCGTCGAAGGGGCGCGCCTCGAGCTCGCAGAGGCCCGCAGCGATCGAGTCCTCGTGCGCTACGGCACGCGCGAAGGTTGGCTCCCGATCGAGGCGGCGCGCGAGCTGCGGCGACGTTGACGCGTGTCGCCTCGCGGCGGGGCGCGGTTGTGACGCCGGAGCGGAACTGTTAGCTCATGGGCAATGTGGGTTCGAAGCGCCGCGATTCGTCCCGTGCCCGCGCACGCGGTGCTTTCGCGCGAGGCGCTCGAGGGCGTCGAGGAGTGGCTCGGCGACGACGAGGCCACGACCGAGGCGCGGCTCACCGAGATCTTCGAGGGGCTCGAGGAGCGGCAGCCGGCGCTCGCCGAGCGGCTCGGGACGGCGTTCTCGCGGTGCCGCGACGAGGTGGCCGAGGCGCTCGGATATTTTCTGGGGCTCACGATGTTTCGTGCGTTCGAGGAGGTGTTCGGGGAGCGCCTCGCGACCGCGACGCCCGAGGCGCTCGCCGGCGCGGAGGAGGCCCTCACGCTCGACGAGGAGCTTCGCGGCGGAGATCCCGCCGAGGCCGTCGATTCCGACGATGTGGTGGCGATGGAGCAGCCGCACGTCGTCACCTACATCCACGAGCACATCGACACGGCCCTTGAGCTTCACGCCGACAGCGTCGATGTCGACGCCGTCCACGCGATGTACCGCGTGCTGCTCGTCGAGCTCCTCGCGCTCAGCTACGCGGTCGAGGCGCCCGAGGGGACGTTGGCCCTCGACGGCGGCGAGATGCTCGCCTGACGATAATTGACGGCTGTCAAATGGCTAGTCGACGTGCAGGACGACCTTCCCGAACGCCTCGCGGCGCTCGAGGATCCGGTGCGCCTCGGCCGCGTCGGCAAGCGGCAGCACTCGGTGGAGCACGGGAACGAGCCGACCGTCACGCATCAGCGGCAGCGCGCGCGCGAGGTCGCCCTTCGAGCCCATCGTCGAGCCGACGATCTCGAGCTGCTTGAAGAACACGGTCCGGAGATCGATCGACGGCGCAAAGCCCGCGGTCGCGCCACAGGTGACGACGCGGCCGCCCCAGCGCAAGCAGGCGAGCGTCTTCTCGAAGAGCGCGCCGCCGACGTGATCGAAGGCCACGTCGACGCCGGTCTTTCCGGTGAGCGCGCGGACCTCGGTGACGAGCTCGGACTCGCTCGTGACGATGACGTGGTCCGCGCCGAGTGCGCGGGCGGGCTCGACCTTGTCGCGCGCGGAGGTGGTGGCGATGACGCGCGCCCCCGCGAGCTTGCAGAGCTGCAAGAGCATGGTCGAGACACCGCTCCCCGCCGCGTTCACAAGCACCGTGGTGCCAGGCACGACCTCGGCCTTGACGTAGGCCATCTGCCAGGCCGTCAGCGTACAGAGCGGCAGCGCGGCAGCGCGCTCGAAGGGCATGTCCCCGATCGGGAGGACGGCGTCGTCCGCGACGACGATCCGCTCGGCATAGCCGCCTTGCGTGTTCTCACCGAGGATCCGGTAGCTGCGGCAGAGGTTGTCACGGCCCGATTTGCACGCGCCGCAGGTCCCGCACGAGACGCCTGGGTGCACCATCACGCGCTCGCCGATCGAGACGCCACGCGCTCCTGGCCCGACCGCCTCGATCTCGCCGGCGATGTCCGACCCGAGTCGGTGCGGGAACTCGAGGCGAAACGCCGGCCCGCCGCGACGCACCCACAGATCGAGGTGGTTCAGCGCCACGGCGCGCACGCGCACGCGAACCTCGCGCGGCCCCGGCTCGGGGACATCGATCGTACGCGCGACGAGCGCCTCGGGGCCCCCATGCGCCTCAAGCACCATCGCCTTCGTGGCGACCACCGTCAGGACCTCGCGTGGCGGTCGATGAGCTCGGCGAGCGCGGGCACCGCCTCCTCGACGTGCTCCTTCGCCGAGGGCCGCAGCTTCTTGTACGTGCTCGCAACGATCGCGTGATCGGCGCGCTGAGCCTTCTCGTCGGTGACCGACAGGAGCGCGTCCGCGACCGCCGCCCGCTCGGCGACGAGGTGTGCGACCGGTGATTTCCCGGAGGCCTCCGCGGCGTCCCAGAACGGTGCGAGCTTCGCCGCCCAGCGGTCGAACAGGCCGTCGACGACCTTTCGGACGAAGCCCGGCTTGATGCCCTTCACGGCGCCGTAGCCCGTCTTGATGACGATGCCGCCGAAGCCCTTCTTCTTCTCTACCTCGACGTCGACCAAGGCCACGCACGCGTCGACCACGCGCTCACGGCGCGCGGGCTCCTGAAACTTCTCGATGAGACTCATGCTTCGATCCTCTCAGGGTGTCTTGGCTCGGATGCGCTCCGGGCCGACGTTCTCGTCCCACTCGTTGCCGTAGCCTTCGTAGTGGACGCGGTACTTCTCGGGGCCGACCACGCCGACGATCACCGCCGGGTAGAAGTGGCGATGGAACTCGACGGTGACGCGATCGCCGAGCTTGTACTTGTTGTTCTTGCTCGCGTCGGCCGCGGCGCGACGCACCTTCTCCGGCGGCTCGGGCACGTTGGAGATGGGCCCCTCGATGCGTCCCTTCAAGCGGCTCCGCGGGATGATCTCGTCCCACATCTCGTCGTAGCCGTCGTAGTGGACCTTCACCTTCCCCGGGCCGGGCACGTCGAGGACCATGGCGGGGTAGCTCTTCCCCTCCCACTCCACGAGGACGTGGTCGCCGACGTCGTAGGCACGCGTGCACGCCGCGAGCACGGCCGCGAGCGCGAGGGCGCGCGCGAGACGGCTCCCCGGCCGCGTCGAGGTCGCACGGGCGCGACGCGGCGTGCCGTCGCCCTGGGCTCGGCACCCGTCTCGATCGCGAGGTCGTCGAAGCTGGTCCATCGGCTCGTGGCTGCTCGCGCTGCGGGCAGCGACTTCGCGTAGCACGCAGCCGGGCGCGCCTCCAAGTGCAGGGACATTCGCGGGTCGCCGTCACCGAGCCGCCCGCCGTCCTGCGAGGCCTCGCGATCTGCTAGGGTGAGGGGATGTTGCGCGCGCTCGCCGCCCTCCTCGCCCTCGGCCTGACGGCCTGCGAGAGCTTCGGCGGCGAGCCGGTATCGCCGCTCCCTGGCTCGGGCAACCAGAAGGAGACCGACGCCGACTATCCGACGGACAACGTGGGGACCTCGGTCGGCAACGTCATCCCGAACTTCTGCTTCCCGGGCTTCGTCGATCCGGTCGACGCGATGGCCGAGACCGAGATCTGCCTCTCAAACTTCTACAACCCGACCGGCGACGGCACCTTTGGCGCCGACGATCCATTCGACGACGGCGCGCCGCTCCCGCAGGTGGTCGTCATCGACGTGTCGGGCAAGTGGTGCAGCCCCTGCAAGTACGAGGCGCAGCACGTCCTGCCGGGCGTCTGGGCCGAGCTCGAACCGCGCGGGCTGATGCTAATGACGGTGCTCGCCGACGGCGGGAAGCCGACCGTCCCCGCGACGATGACCGACCTCGCGCAGTGGTCGGCGGCGTTCCAGCCGCGCTACCCCAACGTGATCGATCCCAAGTACCAGATGGGCGCGCTGTTCGACTCGAGTCAGTTCCCGGCGTTCTTCGTGCTCGACGCGAGGACGATGGTGATCACCCGCTTCGTCGGCGGCAAGCCGCCCGAGACCTTCTGGCAGACCGTGGAGGAGCTCCTGTGATGCTTCGTTCGAATCGTGTGGTCTCGTCGATCCTTCTCGCGGGCGCGGGCCTCCTCGTCGGATGTTCGAGCGCAGAGTCGCCCAACCCGCCGCCGAGCGTCGAGCCGACCTTGACCTTCGAGACCGAGGAGTACGAGGTCGGGACCGGCGACGTCTTCGAGTGCTTCTACACCGACACCATCACCGAGGAAGAGCTCGACGTCTACGAGGCGATCGGCAAGCAAGGGCCGGGGGGACACCACGTGATGGTGTTCTACACCTCGGATATCCACGATCCGGAGCACCACCCGTGCGTCGACTCCGAGATGGTCAACTGGAACATGGTCGCGGGCGCGGCGGGCTCGGGCGACGACGGACTCAAGCTGCGCGACAACCTCTCGAACCGCGTCCCGAAGGGCGTCCAGCTCGTGCTGCAGGCCCACTACATCAACACCACGGCCGCGCCCTACAAGACGCGGGACGCGGTCACCTTGAAGCTGCGCAAGCCGGGCGAGACCGTGGACTACGTGAACTACTTCGCGGTGTTCGACGGCGGCTTCACGATCCCGCCGCAGACGACGCACGTGAGCCGGACGCGCTGCACCATCGAGGAGGACCTCCAGCTCGTGTTGTCGCTCGGCCACATGCACGAGCGCGGACGCCGCTATCGCCTCGAACAGCTGCGTGCCGACGGCACCGTGGAGCGCGTGCTGCGCGACGACACGTGGAGCCCCGAGTACACCTCGCACCCGCCGATCGATCACTACCCGATCGTCGCGCCGCTCGAGCTCGCGAAGGGGACGGTGCTTCGGCAGACCTGCGAGTGGGACAACGATGGCGCGGCGGCGCTGCAGTTCCCGACCGAGATGTGCGTCGGGTTCTTCTACTACTTCCCGGGAACCGGCGACAAAGTCTGCGCCGCGCTCCCCGAGCCGTGACCGCTCAGGAGCGCGTGTCGGCGAGCGTCGACAGGAAGTCGTCGTCCTCGTCGGCGATGAAATCGTGGCGCGTGTAGAGCGTGACCACCTCGACGCCCGCCGCGCGCACCGCCTCGACGCCACCCTCGAGCCTATCGACCAGCACCGCGACCGCCACGACGTCGACGCCCGCCTCGCGCAAGGTCGCGATCGCCTGCAAGGTCGACCCGCCGGTGGTGATCACATCTTCGAGGAGGACGACGCGCATCCCCGGACGAAAGGGGCCCTCGATGAGGCGGCGCGTGCCATGGTCCTTCGCCTCTTTGCGCACGTAGAGCGCATGGAGCGACCGGCCCCGCAGCGCGCTCGTCAGCGACACCGCGCTCGCGAGGGGGCAGCCACCGAGGGCGACGCCTGCGACGGCGTGGAGATCGTGGAGGTGTCGGATCCCGTCGAGGACCAGCTCCGCGACGAGCTGGTGACCACGCGCGGTGAGAACGGTCTGCTTGCAGTCAATGAAGAAGTCGCTCTCTTTGCCAGAGGCGAGCAGCACCCGCCCCTCGCGGTACGAGAGCTTGCGTAGGAGCTCGAGAAGCTCGGGGCGGGCCTCGGCGGTCTTGTCGCGACGCGAGCGAGCCATCGCTAGCGAGCGCGGCGCTTCTGCGCCTTCTTGGTGCGCTTCTGGAGCGCGGGGACCACCGGCTCAGGGGCGCGCTTCGGGGCGGCCTCGGCTCGCACCGCGGGGGGCGTGGCGGCGGGCTTCGTGACGGGGGGCGCGCTCACCTTGGCGGCGACGCGGGGCGGCGGTGCCACGACGGGCGCCTGACGCGCGGTCGACTTGGAGGCCACCGCGGCGGCTGGGGAGCGAGCAGGGCGAGCCTCGGCGGCGGGCGCCTCACCGGTGGCGACGCGACCTCGCAGCTTCGCCCCGGGGCGAATGCCGATCGAAGGAGCGGACACGTCGCCGACGACGCGCGCCCCGTCTTCGAGGACGACGCGCTCGCTGCCGCGCAGGTTGCCGGAGACCGCGCCCGCGACCACGACGCTCTGCGCCGCGAGATCGCTCTTCACCATGCCGTCGGGCCCGACGACGAGGTGGCCCGCCACCTCGACCGTCCCCTCGACGTGCCCGTGGATCTCAAGGTCACCGTCGGACTGGATGCGCCCGCGGATCACGGTGCCCGCGGCGATGATCGAGGTGTCTTTCGGGGCCATCGGCTCAGACCTCCATGTCGACGTTGCCCTTGAACACGGCACCGTCCGCGATGGTGAGGCGCGCGGCCTTGACGTCGCCGACGAGCCGCCCGCCCGAGAGCAGATCGACGCGATCGTTCGCCGTCACGTTGCCGGTCACATGGCCGCCGATCGCGACCGACTGCGCCGCGATGTCGGCCTCGACGACGGCGTCGCCCTCGACGGTGACGGCGCCCTCGGACTCGAGCTTGCCGCGCAGGGTGCCGCCGACGATGACCTCATCGTCCGACGAGACCTCGCCCTCAATGGTGATTCCGGGTCCGATGACTGTTGCTGCCACGCTGATGCTCCGTCCGTTACGCGGTCTACGACCTCAAGCGAGCGCGTCCGGCAGCTCGAAATCCGCCGAGACCCGTCCGTGAAACTGCCCGCCTTCTTCGAGCACGAGGCTCGCCGCCTCGACATCGCCGCGGAGCGACCCGGTGGCCGTCACGACCACCTCGCCGCGTACCTCGACGTCGCCTCGGAGCGCGCCCGACACCGTGACCGTCTCGGCCGCGACCGCGCCGCGAACCTCGGCGCCCTCGCCGAGCTCGAGCGCCCCCGAGACGGTGACGTCGCCCTCGACCTGCGCCTCGACACGCAGGTCGCCCTCGCCGCGCACGCGCCCTCGCACGCGCAGCCCACGACCCAACACCGTCGCTTCGGTCGAACCCTTGGCCATCGATCGTTGCTCCGCGTGGACGCTAACGCAAGGCACCCCGACAAGCAATGGCCGCTTCCCCGTGCGGTCGAGCGGCGCAGGTCGGAGGGTACGACCCCACAAACTGGGGCGCGACCCCGCGGACGCGCGAGGCCGCGTGCTACCGTCCGTCGAGCGAGCCACCGGCCCTCGCTCGCATCGCACCATGGCATCGAACCCGCTCTCCCGTCGGCAGCTGCTCCACGGAGCCGCGAGCCTCGGGCTCTCGCGCAACGCCATCGCCGGCGAGCCGTTCGAGGTGCGCGATGTCGTCGTCGCCGGGAGCCTCGCGACCGGACGCCGCTTCACGCTGCTGGTCCCGCGGCACACGACGGGTCCCGTGCCGCTCGTCGTCGCGTTCCACGGCAAGGGCGAGACGATCGACGAGACCCTGGGCGTGCGAGCGTGGCTCGATCGGTATGGCCTCGCGTCGACTTACGCGCGCCTGCTCACGCCGCCCGTCTTGGCCCTCGACAAGAAGCTCACGCACTGGACCGCAGCGCGCGTCGCCGAGGTGAACGCGGAGCTCCTCCGCCGCCCGTTTGGGGGAGTCGCGGTCGCGTGTCCGTTCACACCTGACGTCTTCAACGTCGGCGGACGTCGCACGTTCCTCGACGACTACGCACGCTGGGTGACCGAGGAGGTCGTGCCACGCGCCCGCCGCGAGACCGCGATCTTGGAAGGCGCGACGCACGTCGGCGTCGATGGCGTCTCGCTCGGGGGGTTCGTGAGCCTCGAGGTCTTCCTGCGGCGTCCCGAGCACTTCGGGGCCTTTGGCAGCGTGCAGGGCGCGCTCGGCGGAGTCGGTGCGGCTCGCTATGCGCGCGCGCTCGCCGCTGCCCTCGAGCGCGTGGGACCACGGCGGCTGCACCTCGAGACGAGCCTTGGCGATGTCTACCGCGCCGACACCGAGGCGCTGTCGCGCGCGCTCACGAAGCTCGCGGTGGGCCACGATTTCATCGCGCCGCCAGGCGGGCACAACCAGCCCTTCTTGCGCGACAGCGGCACGCTCGAGATGCTGCTCTGGCACGATCGCGCGCTGCGCTCGTGAGGCCGCGCGGCCCCGTGCCCTTCGAGGTGGGTCGCGGTCCGCGTCACGCCTCGCCGACCGTGCGCATGGACATCATGTTGCCGGGCTTCAGGCCGACGAGCGCATACGCGCGCTCCCAGCGCTCCTCGGGGGCGCACTCGAAGAGCACGCGCTCGTCGAGCGCCACGGGGAGCCAAGCGCCGCGCGCGATCTCCGACTCGAGCTGAGCGGGCCCCCACCCCGAATAGCCGAGCACGACGAGCCGCCGCGGAGCCTCAACGAGGGCGCCGGGCGGCGGCTCGGCGAGGGCGTCGAACGCCTCGCGTGACGACGAGACACGCAGCCTCGACCCGACCTCGATCACCCCCTCGCCCCCGAGCGACGGATCGTCGACCACCACCCAGCCCGACTGGGGCTGCACGGGCCCGCCGAGCCAGACGGGCGACGCGTCGTCGTGGTCGCCATCGTAACCGGCGTGGCGCAAGAGCGCTCCGACCGTGACGGGCGCGGTGCGATTCACGACGAAGCCGAGCGCGCCCTCGGCGTTGTGGATCGCGAGCAGCACGACCGTGCGGTCGAAGTTCGGATCGCCGAGCGGCGGCGAGGCGATGAGAAACCCTGGTGCCAAACTGCGGAACGCCATCGTAACCTCGCGCGCGACGATCCCCGAAGCGCCACGGTGTCGCAGTGAACTCGAGCCCGCAACCGAAAACGGAGGTCGTGCGCCTCGCCTTCGAAGGCGGGACGCTGCGCGTCGAGGGCCTCGGCGAGGCCGACCCGCTGCCCTGCGTCTACGATCCGCGGAGTGGCTGCCACCGCGCCCCGGCGTCGCGCTACGCCGAGGTGGTGCTCGCCCTGCGCGCCCGCGGGACCCCTTACGTGGACGAGGCGCGCGCCTACGAAGATCTGGACCTAGGCGACCTCAAGCGCCAGGAGCCCTTTTATTACCAGCGTGAGGCGCTCGAGGCCTGGGAGCGTCACTCGAGCCGCGGCGTCATCGTGCTGCCGACCGGCGCGGGCAAGACGTTCGTGGCAGTGATGGCGATCGACCGCCGCCCGCGCTCGACGCTCGTCGTGGTGCCGACGCTCGATCTCCTGCACCAGTGGTACGACCTCCTCCAGGCGGCGTTCGCGCGACCGGTCGGCATCATCGGCGGCGGCTACTACGAGCCCTCCGCGATCACGGTCACGACGTACGATTCGGCATACCTGCATGCCGAGAAGCTCGGGAATCGCTTCGGGCTCGTCGTCTTCGACGAGTGCCATCACCTGCCGAGCGAGTCGTACGCGCTCGCCGCGCGCTCGCTCCTCGCCCCGTTCCGGCTCGGGCTATCGGCGACCCCGGAGCGAACCGACGGCGGCGAGGCGCGCTACGCCGAGCTCATCGGCCCCATCGTCTATCGCAAGGACATCGACGAGCTGTCGGGGACCTACCTCGCGAGCTACGAGACGCAGCGGATCGAGATCTCGCTCACCGACGAAGAGCGCGACGAGTACCGCGCCGAGCGCGCGCTCTACCTCGCGTTCCTGCGCGGCCAGGGCATTCATATGTCGTCGCCCTCGGGCTGGGCGGATTTCATCGCCAAGAGCACCCGCAGCGAAGAGGGGCGCCGCGCCTTCCTCGCGTACCGTCGGCAACGTCAGCTCGCGCTCACCGCTACACGGAAGCTCGAGACTCTCGAGCGGCTCTTGCTCTCGCACCGAAACGACCGCGTGCTCGTCTTCACCGAAGACAACGCCACCGTCTACGAGATCGCCGAGCGCTTCCTATTGCCCGCGATCACGCACCAGACTCGAGTGAAGGAGCGGAGCGCGATCCTGCAAGCCTTCAACCGCGGCGAGCTCACCGCCGTCGTCACCTCGAAGGTGCTGAACGAAGGCGTGAACGTGCCCGAGGCGAACGTCGCGGTCGTCCTCTCTGGCTCGGGCTCGGTGCGCGAGCACGTCCAGCGCCTCGGGCGTATCCTGCGAAAGCGCGAGCACAAACGCGCGATCTTGTATGAGCTCGTAAGCGCGGGGACGAGCGAAGAGGGGACGAGCGCCAAGCGCCGGGAGCACCGTGCTTACCAGTGAGCTCTTGCGGGTGCGCCGTCAGGGCAAGCTCGTCGTGCCGCGGTTCTTGTCGGCGTCCGAGCGGGCGCGCCTAGGGCCGGTCGCGTGGGAGCTCGTCGCGACGCTCGCCGGCGCGGCGGGCCACAGCCGCGACGACGTCACGGCCGCGCTGTCGATCGTCGATCACCTGCCGAAGGATCGACCCATCGTGCGCGGCCTCGAGAAGCTCCTCCTCGATCGCTGCGAGTTCCTCGCCCCCGAGGGCGATGACCCGGAGACGCTGCGCGACGCCGTGTTTCGCTTGGCCGCCGAAGCCCGCCGCGCGCTGGGCCCGACCGAGCGCTTCGATCGAGCGCGCGTTCTGTCGCTCGCAGCCGAGCGGCTCGACCTCGACGCCGAGCGCATCGAGGCGCGCCTCTTCGCCGATCTTCGCAAGAACGAGCGGCTCACGCACTTTCGACCGACTACGGTCGAGCGGCTGCTCGAGCGCTATGACGTCGCGCTCGTGCAAGGCGTGTTGCTCCGCGCGCTGCGCGTGGTCGTGACGCTCGAGGGCGAGTCGCCTGACCGCGTAAGGCAGCTCTTTCGAACCGCGCGCTTTCATGGCCTGCTCCACCGCGTCACGCGCGACGGCACCGCGCATCGCATTGAGCTCGACGGCCCGCTCAGCCTGTTCACCGCGTCGCAGCGCTACGGGCTCGCGCTCGCGCTCTTCGTGCCGGCGGTGCTGCGCTGTCGGCGCTTTCGGCTCGAAGCAGACGTGCTCTGGGGGAAGGAGCGTCGACCGATGCGCCTCGAGCTCGGCCCCGAGGCGGGCCTCGTCCCTCATGGGCGCGCGCTCGACGGCATGGCGCCAGAGCTCGAGCGGTTCATCGCCGGGTTCGGCGCGCTCGAGTCGTCCTGGGACGTCACGCCGTGCGACGACATCGTCGCGATCCCCGGCGAGGCGGCGGTCGTCCCGGATCTCGTCTTCACGAATCGCGAGACGGGCGAGCGGGTGTGGCTCGAGGTCTTCGGCTACTGGAGTCGCGCCGCCGTGTGGCAGCGCATCGAGACCGTGCGGCGCGGATTTCCGGGGCGGATCCTGCTCGCGGTCGGCAAGCAGCTGCGGGTGAGCGAAGATCTGCTCGACGAGTCCGAGGCGGGCGAGCTCTACGTCTACCGGACGAGCCCGCAGCCCAAGGCGCTCCTCGAGCGGCTCGAGCGCGACGGCGCGAGCTGACGAGGGTCGACCGCGGCGCCCGAGCGCGACGCGAACGTCACGGCTTCAGCGTGACGCCGTAGGCCGCGAGCGCGGGGATCCCCTTGCCGTCGAGCGTCGTCACCGTCTTGCCGTCGTCGCTGACGACCGCCTCGGCAACCTTGGCCCAGGTGCCGTACGGCACCCAGTTGTCGTACGTCTTCACACCATTCGCCCACAGCTCGACCGTGGCCTTCGCGGGGAACATCGCCGCGTTGGGGAACGAGAGCTTCGCCGGCGGGCACACGTCGACGTCGGCCGGCCCCATCCCGACGATGAGCGCGAAGTCGACCGGCGACGCGGCGAGCTGGGGAAACTTCCCGTCGGTGGGCTTGAAGACGACGGCGGCGAACGGCTCTTCGGGCGCGAGGAGCTCCTGCTCGATGCGCGCGTTGGGATCGAAGGTCACGCTGACGCCATTGCTGGTGACGGTGGCGCCCTTCTCGAGCTTGCCGCCCACCGGGCCAAGCTCGACCGCCGTGACGACGCCGAAGTCGACGTCCGCGCCCATCGGCAGCGCGCCGCCCCAGAAGAGGTACTGGGTGCCCGACTGGCTCCCGTACTTCAGCGAGGGGTCGATGAGCTCTTTCCCGCCGTTCGAGATGGTGTAGGAGCCGTCGCTGCTCTTGCCGTAGAGGCAGAGATCGCTGCCGCACACCTGAACGTCGATCAGGGCATCGGGCAAGCCCTTGCCGTTCTTGTCTTGAACGGTGACCTTGACGGTCCCGACGGCGACCTTCTTTCCGGGGTTCGCGGGTGAGGGGGCAACGCAATCCGGCACGGTGATGACGCCGCTGCCCGAGGAGCTCGTGGCGTCCCCGCTGCCCGAGCCACCGCCCCCCGTCGAGCCGGTGCTCGAGGTCGCGCTCGCGCTGCTGCTCGTCGTCGCTTCGGAGTCGTCGCCACCGCACGCGCCGGCGAGGACCGCCGCGGCACCTAGGACCAGAACCAAGCTCGTTTTCATGTCCTTGAACGTAGCACGACCTGGCGCTCGGTCGGCGTGGCTCGCGTTCCGACCGGGCGAGAACCTTCCGCTGCGGACGCTGTCCGTTTCGTGCCGTCGGCGCACGATTCACGCTTCATCTTGTTCAAAACCGGAGCCGGGTGGTGTAGACGTCAGTCATGACTCGTTCAGGGTTCTACGGCATCGGTGCGTTCGCGGTCGGCTTTGGCATGGTGATGAGCTGCGCGACCGGCGCCACCGACATCGACACGGGAGCGGGCGGCGCAGGCGGCGCGGGCGGCTCGACCCTCAGTGGTCCGACCGTGAACTCGAGCTCGTCGGTCGCCTCGAGCTCGTCGGTCGCTTCGAGCTCTTCGGTCGCCTCCAGCGCGGTGAGCTCGGTCGCGAGCACGTCGACGGTCTCGTCGGCGGTCGCCTCGTCGAGCGGCGTCAGCGGGAGCGCGGGGAGCGGCGGCATGACGTGCAGCAGCGCGGCGCAGTGCGGGGGCGATTGCTGCTGCGACTCCGTGAGCCAGTGCCTTGACCAGATGATCTGCGATCTCGCCGGCGGCACCTGCCTCTGACGCCCGGGCGCGGGCTTCTTTCTTCTTCGGCTCTTCGGCTGACGCCTCATCGCGGGCCTCTTCGGCTCTTCGGCTGACGCCTCATCGCGGGCCTCTTCGGCTCTTCGGCTGACGCCTCATCGCGGGCCTCTTCGGCTCTTCGGCTGACGCCTCATCGCGGGCCTCTTCGGCTCTTCGGCTGACGC
>Ga0194129_10001313_pt1 | contig 41392 bp, 30 predicted proteins | sample TA2KigCa35mmetaG_FD_150862 | JGI IMG/M metagenome (GOLD analysis project Ga0194129, IMG submission 150862) | Freshwater microbial communities from Lake Tanganyika, Tanzania - TA2015038 Kigoma Deep Cast 35m | ecosystem: Environmental > Aquatic > Freshwater > Lake | place: Tanzania: Lake...
CGCGCACAGGGTCGGTGGGTGGGTGTCTGTGGCGAGATGGCGGGGGATCCCGCGTTGATCCCGCTGCTGCTGGGCCTTGGTGTGGATGAGCTGAGCGTCACCCCGGCACTGATCCCGGCGGCCAAGCATCTTCTCAGGAGGCTTCGGCGCGACGAGGCTGTCGCCATGGCGGAGCGGGCGCTCGGATGTTCCAGGGCACAGGATGCCCTGGAACTGTCACGGGATCTGGCAAGGACCGCTGCGCCTGAGCTGTTCTCCGCCCCGGAGTAAGCGGGAATTGGATGGAGAAGTGGGCTGGGGGGACCTTGGCCTTGGGGCGGTGCTTAGGGGGATGGAGCGGGCGAAGGGAATCGAACCCTCGTAACCAGTTTGGAAGACTGGCGCTCTACCATTGAGCTACGCCCGCAACCGCCCCGAGATGAAACCGGCTTTGTCTCTGCGTTGCAAGGATGTGTCCGGATCCGGCTGCCAACCCGCCACCTGCCCATCCGATGGGACCGGCAGATCGCGGTGGTTGGCGGAAGGGGAGGGATTCGAACCCCCGACACGGTTGCCCGTGCGCCTGATTTCGAGTCAGGTGCCTTCAACCACTCAGCCACCCTTCCTTCAACGCGGAGACGCAATGAACCAAGGCCGCGCATCCGAGGCAAGTTCCGGTTTTTCCGGGACTGCGATTTGAGGCACAGCCGGTGCTCAACAGCAGCGATGGATGCCGTCAAACCGGCGAGACGCGGCCCTGCAGTAGGCGTCTGCTCTCTGAGCCTCTCCCAGATCCGCCCGGACCGCCGGGACATCGATCAGCAGGCGTGGCCCACTTGTGGACACCGGGCAGGTCTGTGCGTGTCGGAGTTCGCGGTCCACCGCCGTCTCGCCGGACCAGTCCCGGAGCAGGGCGACCGACAATGCCGCAACCGAACCCGCCGACATCCCGGCACCCCGTTCGCGGAGCATGGAATCAGGCAGCCAGACGATGGGCGTCTCCCGGAGATCGGCGACTCGACGGCCCACCCAGAGCCGGACCCATTCGCGGAGGGACAGCCCCAGGACGAGGGTCCCCATCACAAGGAATCCGCCGGTGACAAACAGGTCGAGCCGGTTGTTGAACTCGAGACGCCTCGCGGTGGTTGCGGCTTTGGCAGCGGCTGTCCGCTCCGCATCGGTCGGAGCCGCCGCCTCGCGGGTCATCGCCGCCTGGGCCTTCCGTTGGAACTCCTGGGCACCCGCAAGGAAGCCGATGCGCGGAGAGGGATTGAACATCTTCTGGTACCCGGCGGTGAACGTCACGCCCACCAGCCAGAGGAGGGGGACCAGGGTCACCAATGCCAGTGCCCGACCGCGTCCTGACCGGATGGAGTGCTTTAGAAGGATGGTCGTCCCGAGGCAGAGTGCGATGGCGGCGAGGAGTTGGTTGGCGATCCCAAACAACGGCCATAGGGAGTTGATGCCTCCAAGCGGATCCCGGACACCCTGGATCAGGAACCAACCCCAGCCCGAGACGATCAGGACACTGGAGAACAGGTTGGCCGGAAGCGAATGGGTGTGGCCGAGTCGCGGGGAAAGATGCCCAAGAAAATCCTGGAGGAGGTAGCGGCCCACCCGGGTGCCGGCGTCGAGCGTGGTCAGAATGAACAACGCCTCGAACATGATGGCGAAGTGGTACCAGAGATCCAGCCACCGCCCCTGGGTCAGTCGCCCGAAGATCTGGGCCATGCCGACCGCAAGCGTCGCCGCCCCGCCGGTCCGGCCGTAGAGCGACGTCTCGCCGACCGCGTCGGCAAGTCGGGTCATCTCCTCGTGGGTGACGGGCATCCCGGCGGCATGGACCTTGGCCAGCGTGTCGGCGGCGATCGCCGCGGCGTCCGCGCCGACGCCCTTCACGTTCATGGCGAGGTAGACTCCCGGCTCGAGGGTGCAGGCGGCGATGAGCGCCATGATGGCCACCAGCGACTCGAGGCACATGGCCCCGTAGCCGACCGACCGGGCATGCGATTCGCGGGTGATGATCTTCGGAGTGGTCCCGCTCGAGATCAGGGTGTGGAATCCGCTGATGGCGCCGCAGGCGATGGTGATGAAGCAGAACGGGAACAGCTTCCCGGCGACCACCAGTCCGGAGCCGTCGATGAACGGGGTCACCGCCGGCATTCGGAGCGCCGGCAACACGAGCAGCACGCCGATGGCGAGGGCAACGATGGTGCCGATCTTCATGAAGGTGCTGAGGTAGTCCCGCGGCGCGAGCAGGAGCCACACCGGCAGGACACTGGCCGCGACGCCGTAGGCCAGGATGATCCAGGCCAGAGGCTCGGCCTCCAGGGTGAACGCGTTCGCCCATGGCGCATGGCTGTGCACCACCTGTCCGCCCCAGACCGCCGCCATCAGGAGTCCGACCCCGAGGACGGAGGCCTCGAGGGTCCGTCCGGGACGGATCCATCGGAGGTAGCCCCCCATCAGAAAGGCGATCGGGATCGTGGCTCCCACGGTGAAGACACCCCAGGGGCTCTCGGCCAGAGCCTTCACCACGATCAGGGCCAGCACCGCCAGAAGGATGATCATGATGGCGAGGATGGCCACGAGGGCGATGGCACCCGTCAGGGGGTTGAGTTCGTCCCGGACCATCTGACCGAGGGAACGCCCGTTGCGTCGCATCGAACTGACCAGGATGACGAAGTCCTGAACGGCACCGCCGAGGACCACGCCGATGAGGATCCAGAGCGCGCTGGGCAGATAGCCGAACTGGGCTGCCAGGACCGGACCGACCAGCGGACCGGGACCCGAGATCGCGGCGAAGTGGTGTCCGAACACGATCCAGCGGTGGGTCCGGACAAAGTCCTTGCCGTCCTCATGGACCTCGCAGGGCGTGGCGCGTCGGTCGTCGAGCATCAGCGCATGGGCGGCGAGCCACTTGGAGTAGAAGCGGTAGCCAATCGTGTAGGTGCACACGGCGGCGACGACGAGGTAGGCGGAGCTGACGGGCTCGCCGCGTCTGAAGGCGAGGACCCCATAGGCCCAGGCCCCCAACAGGGCGATGCCGATCCACAGCAGGGCTCGCAACGGGGACTTCATTGGGCACCGCGTACCCGCATCCGGGCGCCATAGATCGAGGTGCCCGCCGTGATGAACAGGAAGTCCCGCTTCTCGCCACCGAAGGTCACGTTCGCCGTCCATCCCTCCGGGACGTCCAGGTGCTCGACCTTCCGACCCGTCTTGTCGAACACCGTCACACCCTTGCCCGTGAGATACACGTTGCCTTCGGCATCCAGGGTCATGCCGTCCGAGCCCATCTCGCAGAACAGACGCTTGTCGGTGAGCGATCCGTCTCCGCCGATCGCGTAGGAATAGGTTTTCCCCGCACCGATGTCGGCCACATACAGGGTGTTCCCACCCGGGGTGCCGATGATGCCGTTCGGCTGCTTCAGATCCGTCGCGACCGGCCGCGGTGTCCCACCACCGGCGGGAATGAAGTACACAAACTGGCCCGGCTGCTGGGAGGTGGACGGGCGCTTCCAGTAGGGGCGGACGTACAGGGGATCCGTGAAGTAGAGTCCACCGTCAGGACGAATCCACAGGTCGTTGGGGCCGTTCAGCAGTTTGCCGCCGAGGTCCTTCACCAGGACGGTCACGGTCTTGTCGGGCGCGATGCGCCACAGCTCGTTCTTCTCGTCGGCGCAGGCGATCAGGTTGCCCTTGGAGTCGAAATAGGTGCCGTTCGATCGCCCTGCCGGCTTCATCCAGTCGGAAAACGTCCCGGTCCGGGCATCCCATCGGACGATCCGGTCGTTGGGCTGGTCGGTGAAGTACACGTTCCCTGCCGTGTCCGCCGCTGGCCCTTCCGTGAAGGAGTACCCCCCCTGGAGTTTCTCCACCTTCGCCCCGGACGCCAGGAGGCTATCCTGCCCCATCAGCACCAGAGGCACGATTCCCGCGCCTAGCATGACAATCCGTTTCATGGTCTTCCTTTCCGGTCTCTCAACTCTCAACGCTCGACTCTCAGCTACTTCTGGGGCTGTCCCGGCTCCCGTTTCCCGTTCGTGGTGAGGATCTGGAAGTGATGGACTCCGGCCGCGGCGGGGTGGTCGGAGGTCCAGACAATCCTGTGGTCCGGGGTGACCTCGACCATGGAGATTCCCTGGTTGGCGGCATGGCTGCCGACGACGGTGTTGCCGTTGGCGAGGCGCTGGGAACCGCAGGGATCCTTGAAGAGACCGCCGACCTGGTCGTTGGTGACCTTCCAGACCACCTGACCCGACGTGTTGAACTCGGCGACCTTGTTGCCGTGGGTCAGCGAGACGAGGGTGTTGCCGTTGTCGAGTCGGATGGCGGTGAAGGGCCAGTTCTCCTGGGGGCGTCCGCCGAGCTCGGGAAGGTCGGTGCGGATCGTGGCCACGACCTTGCCTTCCGGGGTGTATTCCTTGACCGCGAACGCCAGGAGGTGCGGCACGAGGTAGTTGCCGTTGCGGAGCTGTCGGGCCATGCGGGTCTGCATGTGGGCGTTGTCGGTCTCCGGCTGGAGTGGGACGTCCAGGACGATCTTCCCCTCGGGGTTCAGCTCGATCAGACGGGGGCGCTTGCCGAGTTCGGTGACGAGAGTGTTGCCGCTGTAGAGGCGCTGGACGGTGCCGATCTCGCTGTTCTCCGGGCTGCGGACGTAGGAGCCCACCACCCTCTTGTCGGGCGAGACCTCCTCGACCCGATCGCTCCAGGCGGCGAGCAGGTTTCCATTCGGGAGGATGAACCCGTCCCGCGTGCCGCCCTTGTATTCCCAGGCGACCTCTCCGTCCTCGCCAATGATCGCGGTGCGCGCACCCATGACGAGGTAGGAGTGTTTGATGGCGGGTCTGTTGGCCGACTCCGCTCCCAGGCCGGCGGAGGGCAGGCCCAGCGAGAGGGTGGCGGCGACGAGGAGGAGGCGTGTGAGCGGCTTCATGGAACCGGAAGACGATTCACGGTTGGAGCCCGGGGCCCAAGGCGATTCTTTGACGGGGCATGCCCCAGGGTGCCCGAAGCAAACTCATTGGGGACGAGACCTGTTTCAGGAATTGGCTTCACCCGATGGATGGCCTAGCGTCGTTGGGTGGAGAAGCCGGAACGAATCACCAGGAATTCCGAGGTCATGGGTGGCAAACCCTGCATCCGTGGAATGCGGACCACTGTGGGTCTCCTGATCGGGCTGGTGGCTTCCGGTTATTCCCGGGCTGAGATCCTGCGTCTCTATCCCTATCTCGAGGAGGAGGATATCAATCAGGCGCTCGCCTATGGAGCTTGGCGGGTCGAGGAGTTGGACCTTCCCCTCCGAGTTGCATGACACCTGGAGCGGGGAGCGCTTGTAATCATGGATGAGGCACGCATGAGGGCCCGTCTTCTGCCGATCGGGGACTGATCCCGTTCTGGGGTGCAACGCTGAAGTCGTGGTTGGCCCCCTGAGCGTGGATTCCCCCTTCAGCGAGGGTTCCCCATCCTTCTTGAAGGGAAACCGTCCCCATGGCGTCCATCTCCGGTCTATTCTTTCCGGATCCCGAACATGATCTCGATGCCCTTCAGATGCGCCCTGGTCCCCTTGGCTGCCGCATGGCTTCTGATGGGGCTTCGCGCCGAGTCGACTGGGGTGGAGTTCTTCGAGCAGAAGATCCGACCTGTGTTGGCCGAGCACTGCTTCGAGTGCCACTCGGCCGACGCCAAGTCCGTGAAGGGTGGGCTGCGTCTGGACCATCGGGTTGCGGTGCTGGCGGGTGGGGACAGCGGTCCCGCTGTGGTGCCCGGCAAGCCCGAGAACAGCCTTCTCCTCAAGGCGATCGCGCACACCCAGCCCAATCTGGCGATGCCGCCCAAGAAGGCCCAGCTTCCGGAGTCGGTCCGCCAAGACATCGCCCGTTGGATTGCCGATGGTGCGGTCTGGCCGGAGGGCGCTGCGGGGCCGACAACCAAGAAATTCGATCTCGAGGCCCGGAAGCGGTCGCAGGCCTGGCTCTGGCAGTCTCCAAAGCCCCAGACCGTTCCGAAGGTCAACGAGGCCGCATGGTCCGGCAGTCCGATCGACCGGTTCATCCTGGCCCGGTTGGAATTGGAGGGGTTGAAGCCTGCCGCCCCGGCGGCTCCCGAGGTCTGGTTGCGCCGGGTCCATTTCGGCCTGACCGGCCTACCGCCCCGTCGCGAGGACCTGACTGAATTCCTGGCGCATCCCGGTCCCGAGGCGCGGGAACGCGTGGTGGAGCGCCTCCTTGCCTCGCCGCATTTCGGAGAACGCTGGGCCCGGCACTGGATGGATCTGATGCGGTACGCGGAGAGCCGGGGCCATGAGAGCGACTTCCTGATCGCGAATGCCTGGCATTACCGGGACTACCTGATCTGCGCCTTCAATGCCGATGTCCCCTATCCGCAGTTCCTGAAGGAGCATCTGGCCGGCGATCTCCTGCCCGCCCCGCGGTTGCGTCCGGGCACCGACAGCAACGAGTCCGTGCTTGGCACCGGCTGGGCGTTCCTTGGCGAGGAGGTGCATTCGCCGGTCGACATCCGTCAGGACGAGTGCGATCGCCTCGACAACAAGGTCGACGTGTTCACGAAGTCCTTCCTTGGGCTCACCGTCGCCTGTGCCCGGTGTCACGACCACAAGTTCGATCCCATCTCGACCCAGGACTACTACGCGTTGACGGGGTTCCTGATGGGGGCCGGTTTCCGGCAGGTCCGGTTCGAGGCGATGGAGAACAACCGGCGCATGGCGTCGGAACTCTCAGCGGTTCGGACGGGACGGTGGCCCGAGCTATTAAAGGGGTTGGGACGATGGATGACCTCCCAATCCGGCTCGATTCCCGGTGCCTGGCTGTCGGCATTGGGCGAGGCCCAGCCTGCGGTGTCGCAGGACGGTCAACCTCGGGCTGAGTGGCAGACCGCGATGCGGGCCGCGGCCTCCGACCCGGCACATGTCCTGTATCCGTGGTTGGCCCGGTCATTGGAGTTGAGAGGTGAAGCCTCCGCGATTCCCGTCTTCCAGCCGTTGAAGGTTCCATCGCTGGCCTCGGATGTCCGTGTGATTGCCGACTTCACCCGGGCCGACTTCCGGCCGTGGAAGGTGGATGGGGAGGCGTTTGGATCCCAACCGATGGCGGTGGGGGAGGCGATCTCGGCGGCGGATGGATTCGGTCCCGGGGGTTTGATGCGCTTTGGGGCGGCCCGGCGTGATCCATTCTGGAAACGCCTCGCAACGGCTCCGGGGAACGAGAACGACTCGGGCGAGCTGGGAGCCACCGGACGATCGGGTCAGATGCTCCGCACACCGACGATCACCCTTCAGGGAGGACGCCTCCACTATCTCCTCCGTGGAGCCACCCGGGTCTATGCCGCGGTGGATTCCCATCTGATGGTCACCGGCCCTCTGCATGGCCAACTGATCGGTCACTTCGACTCGGGGCCGACATCGGCCCCGCGGTGGGTCACGCACGACCTGACGGCCTACGGTGGACACCGGACCCACATTGAATTCGGTCCTGTGGGGGATCGCCCGCTGGAGGTGTTGATGGTGGTGGAATCGCCCGAGGTGCCCGGCTGGCTGCCCGAGGGAGCACAGCCGACCTGGATCGGATTCGAGGTGTCGACCCTGGATGAGGCTGCGAAGGCCTTGGGTCGGGCGGTCCGGGAAATCGGCATCGCCTTGGAGCGTGGCGAGCCCGTTTCTGGAAACCTGCTGCCGCTGGCGGACCTTCTGGTCCGGCAACCCGCTCTCCTGGGTTCTCCCGAAGCAGGGTGGGCCACCGCACTGGACGAGTCCCGACGGTTGGAGTCCGCCATCGCCGATCGGGTCCAGTGGGTGTCCCGGACTGCCGTGGCCTGGATGGATGGAACGGGGGTCGACGAGTTCGTGCTGGTGCGCGGCAAGCCCTTCAAGCCGGGACCGGTTGCCCCCCGCAGCCTGCCCTCTGCCTTCCCCAAGGCACATCCCATCACGGATCCCTTCAGCAGTGGACGCCTCGAGTTGGCCGAACAGCTCACGGATCCCGAAAACCCCCTCGTGGCCAGGACGCTCGTCAACCGCGTCTGGCACCATCTGTTCGGACGCGGGATCGTGCCGACGGTCGACAACTTCGGGACCCTGGGTGAGGCGCCGACCCATCCCGAGCTGCTGGACCATCTTGCCTGGCAGTTCCTCCACGAGGATGGCGGGTCCATCAAGCGGCTGATCCAACGCATGGTCCTCACGCAGACCTATGCGATGGGGCACCATGCGGCAGATCCCCGGGCGGAGCGGATCGATCCCGCCAACCGGCTCTGGCATCGGATCCCGGTGCGACGTCTCGAGGCCGAGGCCATCCGGGATGCGGCGCTCGAGATCTCGGGTCGACTGGATCCCGCCGTGGGTGGTCCTCCCGTGCCGGTGCACCTCAACGAGTTCGTCATTGGTCGGGGTCGTCCGGACCAGAGCGGTCCCCTCGACGGTGCGGGTCGTCGCAGCGTGTACCAGGGGGTCCGGCGCAACTTCCTCTCGCCGACGCTGCTGACCTTCGACACGCCGACGCCGTTTAGCACGGTGGGCCGGCGGAACGTCACCAACGTGCCGGCCCAGGCCCTCGCCCTGATGAACGACCCGTTCTTCCACGAGCAGGCGGAACTGTGGGCCCGGCGTCTGCTTCGCGAGCTGCCCACGGCGGAGGCTTCCGAGCGGATCCGCTGGATGTACGAGACCGCCTTCGCCCGGCGGCCCACCCTGGCCGAGATCGAGGCCTGCCAAGGCTCGCTGGCCGAACTGCGGCGGCTCCATGGGTCCGATGCGGCCGAGGCGGTGATCTGGGCGGATCTCGCCCACGCCCTGTTCGGCGCCAATGACTTCATCTACCTCCTCTGATGTCCTCCCGTTCCCACTCCGGCCTGTTCCTCGATGCGCGGATCAACCGCCGCACCCTGCTGCGCCGGGCCTCGAACGGATTCGGCGCCATGGCCTTGGGTGCACTGCTATGCGGGGCAGGTGCCCGCGCTTCGGTCCCAGCCGGAGGCCACGGTTCCCCCATGGATCCACGTCCGCCGCAGTTCCGCCCGAAGGCGCGATCGGTGATCTTCCTATTCATGGAGGGCGCGGTCTCGCAGGTCGATACTTTCGACTACAAGCCGATGTTGGAGAAGTACCACGGACAGGATCCGAGGAAGGCCATCGGGAAGATCGAGAAGACCCAGTTCGAGAGCATCGGCTCCGTGATGAAATCCCCGTGGGCCTTCCGCCAGTATGGGCAGTCGGGACTCTGGGTCAGCGATCTCTTCCCTCACCTCGGGGCGCAGGCGGACGACCTGTGCATCCTGCGGTCGATGACCTCCAACTTCCCGGAGCACACGAGCGCGAACTACTTTCTCCACAGCGGACTCGGCCTCCAGGGCCGCCCCAGCATGGGAGCCTGGGTCACCTATGGACTGGGCAGCCTGAACGACAACCTTCCTGGTTACGTCGTGCTCAACGGCGGACAGATCCCCTCGGGCGGGCTCGACAACTTTGGCAGCGGGTTCCTGCCCGCGGCGTTCCAGGGGTCGTTGCTCCATGCCAAGGGCACGCCTCTGGCGAATGTCGTTCCCCAGGAGAAGGTGGATCGTCTCCAGGAGACCAAGCGTCGGCTGGTCCGGAGCCTCAACCAGCACCACCTCGACGGCGCCGGAGCGGCGGATGCCCTCGAGGCGGCGATCGCCAACCACGAACTGGCCGCCCGGATGCAGGTCGAGATCCCGGACCTGATGGACCTGAAGGGGGAGTCGGAGGCCACCCGACGGCTCTACGGTCTCGACGATCCGTACGAACACACCCGGACCTATGCCCGCGAGTGCCTGCTGGCCCGCCGGATGGTCGAACGCGGGGTCCGGTTCATCGAACTCACCATTCCGATGGTCGATGGCTACTCGCGTTGGGACGCACATGGTGGATTGGTCCGGAACCACGGCGACAATGCGCGGGCGATCGATCGGCCGATCGCGGGGCTGCTCCAGGATCTCAAGCTCCGGGGCCTTCTCGACGAAACCCTGGTGGTGTGGTCGGGAGAGTTTGGTCGAACTCCCTTCGCCCAGGGCGGCGATGGTCGGGATCACAACGAGTACGGATTCTCAGCCTGGATGGCGGGCGGCGGGGTCCAGGGGGGGCTTGCCTACGGGGAGACCGACGACTGGGGCTACAAGTCGGTCGTGAACAAGCTCGAGATGCATGATCTGCACGCCACGATCCTGCATCTGCTGGGGCTCGACCATGAGCGGCTGACCTACCGGTTTGGGGGGCGGGATATCCGACTCACCGACGTGAAGGGGGAGGTGGTCCGTGCGATCCTCGCCTGACAGCGGCGGGTGCTCATCGGGGAGCACGCGACGGGATCGGGAGAGGTGTTGGCCTGAGGATTCCCACGGCCCGGCGTTGCCAGCTGGGTTCCCTCCGGAGAAGCTTTCATCGTCACACCAAACTCCCCATGAAGGACTCCACCTCTCCGCTTTCCCGTCGCCACTTTCTCTCCGCCTCCGCGGCCTCCGCACCGCTCGTCCTGTCCTCCACCGGATCCTCATTGGCCCAGGGAGCGGACTCCGGCGGCTCGGTTGACCGCATCGTCAAGCCCCCCGAGGGCAAGCGGCTTCTGCTGTCGTGCAAGCTGAGCATGATCTCCGACAAGGAGGGCGACAAAAAGCTCTCCCTCGCCAACCGGTTGAGCATGGCGGGCGAGGCGGGTTTCGACGGGGTCGATCTGGACGAGGCTGCGAACCACACCCCGGAGCAGGCCCGGGCCGCCGTCCGCCAGTCCGGAGTGTTTGTCCACAACGCTATCAATCACGCGCACTGGTCCCAGCGCCTGACCAGTGCCAAGGAGGCCGAGCGTAACCAGAGCCGGGCCAACATCGAGCACTGCATCCGCGTCTCCCACGGCGCTGGGGGATCCGGGGTGCTCATTGTCGTCGGCAGCGGCGGCGATGGCTCGGCGAAGGAGATCGAGGAACGCGCCCGGACCGAGATGCGAAAGCTGCTCCCGCTGGCCGCCATCTACGGCCAGTACATCCTCATCGAAAACGTCTGGAATCAGATGTTCTACGACCACAATGGCGCACCCGACCAAGGCCCCGAGCAGTTCATCGCGTTTGTCGACAGTTTCAACAGCCCCTGGGTCGGCATGTACTACGACATCGGCAACCACTGGAAATACGGTCAGCCGGCCGAGTGGATCCGGTCGTTCGGACGCCGCTGCGTGAAGCTGGATGTGAAGGGCTTCAGCCGGGCAAAGAACGCGTTCGTCGATATCACCAGTCCCGACGACGATCTGCCGTGGAAGCAGGTCCAGAAGGCGCTGGTCAACATCGGCTTTGCCGGGTGGGCGACCGCCGAGGTCGGGGGAGGCGGAGTGGCCCGGCTCAAGACGGTCCGGGAGCAGATGCAGAAGGCCTTCGGTCTCTGAGGGGGTTCGTCGTTCGGGACATCACCTAGACCCCAGAACCGGGTGAATTCCGGGATCGCGGCTTGCGTAGAAAGGACGTGAACGTACGATCGTGATTAGTAGCCCACTATGGCCTCCGCATCACCACTTCCACGGCGGACCTTTCTGAAGGGTCTGGGAACCCTGATGGCGCTGCCGGCGCTCCCGTCACTGGCGTCTTCCGGAACGGGTTCCGGTGCCTCCTCCTCATCCGGTGCGCTGCCGCGTCGTGCGGCCTTCATCTACGTGCCCAACGGGGCCAACATGGCCGACTGGACCCCGGAGGCCCTCGGTTCGGAATTCCGTCTCCCCTCCATCCTGGAACCGCTGGAACCGGTGCGATCGGACGTCCTGGTGATGAGCGGACTGGCCCACGACAAGGCGCGTCCCAACGGCGATGGGGCTGGGGATCATGCCCGGGCCTCGGCCACCTTCCTGACCGGGATGCAGGCCCGGAAGACGGCCGGTGTCGACATCCGCGTTGGCGTGTCGGTCGACCAGGTGATCGCCCACAAGGCTGGGGATCAGACGCCGTTCCGGTCCGTGGAGCTGGGATGCGACCGAGGGCAATCCTCCGGGTCCTGCGATTCCGGCTATTCCTGCGCCTACCAGTTCAATATCGCGTGGCGCACGCCGACCGCACCGGTCCCGCCGGAGACCAAGCCCCGCCGCGCGTTCGAGCGGTTGTTCTCCGCGGGGGATCACTGGGACAGTGCCGAGGCCCGGACACGTCGGATGATCCAGCGCCGCAGCGTGCTCGATTTCGTCCTGGAGGACGCCCGTCGTCTCAACGCGAAGCTGGGGAAGACGGACCAGCGGAAGCTCGACGAATACCTGACCTCAGTCCGTGACCTGGAGCGTCGCATCGAACAGACGGAGAAGGTGACCGCCAGCCTGCCCCCGAACTCATTCCCCGAGGGCATGCCGTCGGACTACGGGCAGCATGTCCGTCTGATGTATGACCTCATGGTGCTCGCGTTCCAGAACGACAGCACCCGGGTAGCCTCCTTCATCATGGCCCATGACGGCAGCAACCGGGCCTATCCGAACCTTGGCATCAGCGACGGCCATCACGATCTCTCCCACCACGGCAACGACGAGGAGAAGAAGACGAAGATCGCGAAGATCAACCGCTTCCACATGGAGCAGTTCGCCTATTTCATCCGCCGGCTGAAGGAGACGCGGGAAGGGGAGGGGGCCTTGCTCGACCAAAGCATGATCGTCTACGGCTCCGGGATTGCCGACGGCAATGCCCATGCCCATCATGATCTGCCGGTCCTTTTGTGCGGTCGCGGCGGAGGGACGATCCAGTCGGGACGCCACGTTCGGGTGGACAAGAATACTCCGATGTCGAATCTGTTTCTCGAGATGATGGACCGCATGGGCGTCCATGAAACCCGGTTTGGCGACAGCACCGGGCGGCTGCCCGGGGTGTTGTCCTGACGGTCTGGGTCGTCGGAGTTCCTCGTGGCCGCCGGCACGCCTTTCCCGTCCTCGAAATCCATGGATGTCCTCGAGCGTCACCGGCAGATGGTGGAACGGTTCCCTGAGAATGAATTGGGCCGCTTCAGTCTGGGCAATGCCCTCTTCGATCTGGGGCGCTATGATGAGGCCGAGGAGCATCTCAAGGTGGCGTTGCGGAAGAAGCCGGACTGGATGGTCGTCCAGATCCTGATCGGGAAATGCGCCCTGGAGCTGGGGCGTCGCGCCGAGGCGATCGCTGCCTTCGAGCGGGCCCGGGACCTTGCGGTGTCCCAGCATCATGAGGGTCCGCTGGCGGAGATGGAGGGCCTGCTTGCGGACTTGCAGGTCTAGATCTGTGAAGTCAGCGTCGCGAGCTTCCATGAAGCCTCCTCTGCAATCGCCTCGCCGGCGCGGGTTCACGTTGATCGAGCTGTTGGTCGTGATCGCGATCATCGCGATCCTCGCCGGAATGCTCCTGCCGGCCCTCGCCAGTGCGAAGACCAAGGCGAACAGCATTGCCTGCATGAACAACACGAAGCAGCTGATCACCGCCTCACTGCTGTATGCGACCGACTTCAACGACAACTTTGCGCCCAATGGTGCAGGCGATGCGACTGTCAGCCTTGTCACCCCTCCCCCCAACTATGTCCCGAAGCTGTGGGCCGAGGGACGCGAGGGCAGCAATCTGGTCGAGGGATCCGCAGACGGTCTCGTGAACGAGAAACTTTCGCTCATCGCCCCCTACTTCAAGTCGAAGAACAGCTTCCGCTGCCCCGGTGACCGCTATGTCGTGGTGGTCAACGGACGCAAGACCCGCGTTCCGCGCAACTATGCCATGAACGCCTTCGTGGCCTGGACGGGGGATCCGTACAACGGGCAGGGCGACGGTCGGACCTGGAACGTGCCAAAGCGGACCGGCGAGGTCATCAGCCCGAGCATGACCTTCGTCTTTGGAGAGATCCACCCAGAGAGCATCTGCCGCCCGTTCTTCGGCGTGAACATGACCGGGACCTCGGGTGCCTACCACGTCCCGGGGAACTACCACGGGCTGGTTTCCAACTTCGCGATGGCCGATGGGCATTCCGAGGGACACCGATGGCAGGATTCCAAGTTCATCAAGCCCACGTTTAAGGGGGACTTCCACTCGGTGCATGCTGGCGTTCCGAGCACGACCAACCGCACCGACACCGCCTGGCTCCGCGAGCGGACCACCACCAAGCGCTGAGTTGTTCCTCGCCGCGGGCAACCCGCGGCCGCTCCACCCTCGCATGAAGCCGCTGTCCGCCTGTCGGCTGTATACTTTTGTCGACACCGCGTATCTGGACGGTCGCGACCCTGTGGATCTCGCCTGTCGTCTCTGCGAGGGCGGGGCCGACCTGGTCCAGGTACGGGCCAAGGGGATGCCGGAATCCACGGTCCGATTGCTGGCGGAGTCGATCCTCCCTGTCACCCGGGCCGCCGGTGTGAGGCTGGTGATCAACGACCACCTTGGAATCGCCCAATCCCTCGGTGCCGAGGTCTGTCATCTGGGGCAGGAGGACTTCTTCGAGGCCGGGCATCGCAAGGTCGCGGATCTGGTCCCATCGGAGCCACGGGTCGAGTTCGGTCTCAGCACCCATGCGCCCGACCAGGCGGTTCGGGCGGTCGAGGCCGGGCCCGACTACATTGCTGTGGGCCCCGTCTTTGACACCGCCACCAAGCCCGGGCGCCCGGCAGTCACGCTGGAGTACGTCCGGTGGGCCGCGGCGAATGTGTCGATCCCCTGGTTCGCCATCGGTGGCATCACGCTGGGGAACCTCGATGCCGTGCTCGATGCGGGCGCGACCCGGATCTGTGTCGTGTCCGCCATCCTCCGGACCCCGGATGTTGCCGGTGCCTGTCGGGATTTCCTGCGGCGCCTGCCCGCCGCATCCTGATCGGGCGGTCCCCATTCTGCCAAACCGCTTCACCTGAGCCGCCTAGGGCCTGTAGCCTGACCCTCAGATGCCGGTGACGTTCCTCAGCTTCCTGCAGCGGTGGGTGATCACGACGCTGGCTGTCCTCGTCGCGGCCTGGATCGTCCCCGGAATCTTTTACCGCGACGCCGGTTCCCTCATCCTGGCATCCCTGGTCCTGGGGTTCCTCAACGCCTTTGTACGCCCGATTCTGCTGCTCCTCTCGCTTCCGTTCCTCATCCTAACGCTCGGTCTGTTCGTACCGGTGGTGAATGCCCTGCTGCTCCTCCTCGTGGCGGATCTGGTAACGGGGTTCCGGGTGGGCGGCTTCTGGGACGCCTTCTGGGGCGGGTTGGTGATCAGCATCACATCGATGTGCGTCAACGCTCTGCTCGGCAAGGGGCTCAAGGTGCAGTTCAAGCGGGGTGGACCCCGTCGCCGTGGCCCACGGAATGGGTCGGACGGTCCCGGTGGTTCGGGCCCGATCATCGACGTCTGAGTTCGGACGTATGGGGCGTCGACCGGTTCGAGCGCGGGATAGCGGGGGGCGGGGACGTCGGGCTGTCTTCTTGGGCGGACTTGTCCTGATGCTGCTGGTCGGGCTTGGGGTTTTCGGGTTCTTCAGACGCGCCCCGCGGACGGTTGTCGCGACCGGGTCAAACCGCGCATCCGGGGTCTCCAACGGCCCGGTCGTCAGGGGGCCGACCCAACCGGTTCCAACCCAGGGTGGTTCCCCAGCCCCAGCCCCAGCCCCTGGACCCACTGTGTCCGTGACCCCGACGGTTCCCCCTACGGTGTCCCGACCGGCCCCGGTCACCCCGCCCACCTCTGCGCCCCCAGGTTCCTCGAACCGTCCCGTCCTTCCCTCCGGCACCCCCGCGCCTGTGGCACCTGCGGGGCCCGTCATTTCCCCGGAGCTGCTGTCCACGATTCCGGACCGCCCTCCGACGAACATCCTGGAGGCGCAGATCGTCCTCTCGGGCCTCGGGATCAGTTCGGGTTCGGTCGATGGCGTGGGGGGCTACCAGACGATGCAGGCCCTCCGTGCGTTCCAGAACTCCAAAGGGCTGGAGGAGTCCGGTCGCCTTGATCCCGACACCCAGGAGCAGCTCAGGATTGTCCGACCGCTGTTCCGGCAGGTGGTGCTGAAGCCTGAGGACTTCGAGGGATTGGCTGCGGTTCCTGACACGTGGCTTGGCAAGTCCAAGGCGCCGCATCTCGGTTTCGAGACCGTCCTGGAATCCCTTGCCGAAAGGTCGCACGCGAGTCCAACCCTCCTGAAGCGACTCAATCCCGGGGTGGACTGGTCGGTGCTCCAACCGGGCCAGGAGCTGGTTGTTCCCAACACGGCCTATCCCCCCGCCCGCAGGGCGGCGTTGGCGCGGATCAGCCTCGAGCATCGACACCTCCGGGTTTTCGATGCCGAAGGAAAACTCCTCGCCCATTTTCCATGCAGCATCGGGCGGATCGCCGAGCGACGCCCCGTCGGTGAACTCGAGGTTGCGTCGGTGGTCAGGAACCCGAACTACACCTTCAATCCGTCCGTGTTCCCGGAATCGGAGGAGGCGCGCACGCTGGGTCGTCGTTTGGTCCTCCCCGCGGGACCGAACAATCCGGTGGGGGTGGCCTGGATCGGGCTCAGCCGTGCTGGCTATGGCATCCATGGCACGCCGGTACCTGAGATGGTGGGGCGTACCGAGAGCCATGGCTGCTTCCGTCTCGCCAACTGGAACGCTGACTACCTGCGGCGCATGGCCTGGGTGGGGATGCCGATCTGGGTCGAGCTGTGATCCCAAGCCCGGTCCTGGGCCTCACACGGGAATGCGGAGAACAGCCGATGGAAGGGGGAGGAGTGGAATTACGGGGTCCATCCAGGATCGTTCCGGGTCGGAGGAGTCGAGGAACCCGATAGGTCCGGATGCCCGACAACCTGCCGGTGGACGTCTGCTGCATTGCGTCAAGACGGGTGAACCGATTTTATACTCGTACGTATGAACTCCACTGGATCGCAGCCTGTGAGGCTGGGCATGACCGAATGGCTGATCTGTACGATTGCCGCCATTGGGTTTGCCTTCGACATCTATGAGCTGCTGATGCTCCCCCTGATCGTGAAGCCGGCCATCGCGGCGTTGAGCGCCCCGATGGTCGAGGCGCTGGTCCAGGGTGGCATGGCGAAGGCGGATGCGGCCCAGCTGTGGGCCCCGGGCGGGGATCAGTATGTCCGCTGGGCCAGGACCTTGTTCTTTGTCCCTGCGATCGCGGGTGGCGTGTTCGGGCTGCTGGGCGGATACCTGACCGATTTGTTGGGGCGTCGACGGGTTCTGACGTTCAGCATCCTGCTGTATGCGTTCTCGGCCTGTGCCGCAGGATTTGCGACCTCGCTGCCACAGCTGCTGGTGCTCCGCTGCGGAGTCTTCATCGGGGTCTGCGTGGAGTTCGTGGCCGCGGTCGCGTGGCTGGCGGAACTGTTTGCGAACCCTGCCCAGCGCGAGCGGGTGCTCGGATATACCCAGGCATTCTCATCGATCGGTGGCCTCCTGGTTGGCGGTGCCAACGTGCTGGCGGCCAGGCTTGCGCTCGACCTCCCTGCTATCCATGGAAACCACGAGGCCTGGCGCTACACACTCATCTCCGGTGTCATCCCGGCTCTGCCCCTGATTCTGATCCGTCCGTTCCTGCCCGAATCGCCGGTCTGGGCCCGCAAGGAGGCATCCGGCGAACTCCGACGCCCCAGCCTCGCCGAGCTGTTCAGTCCGGCCCTGGTCCGGACCACGGTCCTGACCACCCTCGTCTTCGCTGCCAGCTATGGCATCGCCTTCGGTGCGATCCAGCAGCTCCCGCAGATCCTGGGTGGACCCCAGGGCCATGCTGCGATCCGAGCAACGGCCAAGGCCGCCCAGGATGCGGCGGTGGCCGAGGCCCAGGCCTCCGGCAAGCCGGCTCCGGACGCCCGACGGCTGCGTCAGATCAGCGGCAATGCCACCGACGAGGCCGTGGCCAAGGTGACGCTCTGGCAGGAGATCGGCGGGTTGTTCGGGCGCATGGCCCTGGCGGTGCTGGCTGTCCGGATTCTGAGCCGACGCACCCTCCTCCGGGTGTTCCAGGTCCCGGCGCTGCTCTACGTCCCGCTTCTGTTCTGGTGGATCTCTGGATCTCTGTCCCAGGCGGACAGCCTCCAGATGATCCAGATCGGCATCTTCATCGCCGGCTTCCTCACCGTCGCCCAGTTCAGTTTCTGGGGGAACTACATCCCGCTCGTGTTCCCGGTCCATCTCCGGGGTACTGGCGAGAGCTTCGCGGCCAACATCGGAGGTCGTGTCCTGGGGACCGCGGCCGCCTGGCTGACGATCACCCTTTCCGCGTCCCGCCCTCCCGACCCGGTGAAGATCGCCGTGGTTGGTGCCGGTGTGGCTGCCGTCTATGCGCTGATCGGCGTGGTGCTGACTCGGTGGCTGCCGGAACCGAAGGAAGAGGAGAACTGAGGGTCGAGGGTTGACGGTCGGATCCAGCTGGATCGGCGGTCTGCCGGCCCTAACGGGGAGTGGACTCCAAGGGGGAGGCCTTCGAGGACTGGAGGGCCCGGTATTTCGCCGTCCCCTTGCCATTTCCTCCGCGTCTCATTGTGAGCCCCTTCCGGGGCTCCCGTGTCAGGGCGCCTCAGGCTCCACCCACTTGCCGTGTTCCTTGATGAGGTCAACGAGGCGCTCCACGGCTTCGACCTCGGGGATGTTGAACTTCACCGGCTTCTTGCCGACGTAGAGGTTGATCTTGTTGGGGGCACCGCCGACGTAGCCGAAATCCGCATCGGCCATCTCACCCGGGCCGTTCACGATGCACCCCATGATCGCAATCTTCACCCCCTTCAGATGGTCGGTGCGGGCCTTGATGCGGGCCGTCACGGTCTGGAGATTGAACAGGGTCCGTCCACAGCTGGGGCAGGCGACGTAGTCGGTCTTGAAGGAGCGGCACCCCGCGGCCTGGAGGATGTTGTAGGCCAGACGCAGCGATTGGCCGGCGCCGGACTCCCCGCGGACGAGGATCGCGTCGCCGATGCCGTCGGCGAGGAGTGCCCCGAGGTTCACCGCGGCCCGGAGCAGGGCGACCTCCGGGGTGAGCGGCACCGGTTCAAACGACAGGCAATCCTTCAGCAGGATTGGGTTGCGGCGCCCCAGCTCGTGGAGTCGCACGGCCAGCAGACGGAAGGCCTGGATGGGCGGGAGACCGATGCCGTCTTGGACGGTCACCAGCTGCGTGTCGCACCCGATCGTCTCCGGCGCCAGCGGGGAACGGGGATCGAGTTCCAGAAGGTTGAGATCCTCATGGACCCCCTCCGGCTTCACGTCGCTCTTCGGCGAGATCAGCGGCGCCACCTTGTCATGGGTCGCCCGCGTGACGACCACCCTTACGACGGATTCGCCGCCGCAGGAGGTGTTCCCTAGCGAGGCGATGGCGGACTCGCGACGACGGTAGACGAAGGGATCCCAGGGCACCCCAAGAGTGGTTCCGGAGACCTTCGACTCGGTGAGCCTGGGAATCTGGGCCAGAAGATCGTTGCAGACGGCGATCTCCCGGGGGCTGTCCTCGGTGAGCGAGACCCGAATGGTGTCGCCGATGCCGTCGCACAGCAGTGAGCCGATGCCGATGGCGGACTTGATGCGTCCGTCCTCGCCCTCGCCTGCCTCGGTCACCCCGAGATGCAGCGGGTAGTTCCAGTCGGGTCCCTCCTGTTCAAGCCGGGCTGCCAGGAGGCGGTAGCACTCGATCATGACCTTCGGGTTCGATGACTTCATCGAGAACACGAAGTTGTGGAAGTCGTGCTTACGGCAGATCCGGGCGAACTCTAGCGCGCTCTCCACCATGCCAAGCGGGGAGTCGCCATAGCGGTTCATGATGCGGTCCGACAGCGACCCGTGGTTGGTGCCGATGCGCAGGGCGCGATCCAGTCGCTTCGCCTCGATCACGAGAGGGGTGAACCTCTCCTCGATCCGGAGCAGTTCGGCGGTGTAGGCGACGTCGGTGTACTCCTTGATCACGAACTTCTTGGAGTCGGCGTAGTTGCCGGGATTGATGCGGACCTTCTCCACCCACTTCACGGCCTCCATGGCGGCCTCGGGCTTGAAGTGGATGTCGGCCACGATGGGGACGTGGCAGCCCACGGCGCGTAGTTCCCGGACGATGTTCTCGAGGTTGGCGGCGTCCTTCACGGTGGGGGCGGTGATGCGGACGATCTGGCAGCCGACGGCGACCAGCTCGAGGGTCTGACGCACGCACTCGGCGGTGTTCATCGTGTCGCAGGTCAGCATGGACTGACGGACGACCGGATGGATGCCACCCATGACGACCCCGCCACGGGAGGGATCACCGACGGTGACCTCACGGGTGGGACGTCTGTGGAACGACCAGGGAGAGGCGCAGTAGTTCATCGAACGTGGCCTCGAGGGTATGGTGAAACGATGCGTTGGGAAGCGTCGAAAGGGGTTGGGCTGCGCCCGCAGTGCATCCCCTTGTTGAAGGCTCCTCCGATGAAGGGCGCCTACACCGTGACTTTCTCCGCCACCTTCACCGGCTTCACCATCGAGTCGTCAGCACTGTCGGAGGGTGATCCCGATCATCGCCGGGCTGGTGTCGGGCTGGGACTCTCCTGAGCGGCTGTCCTGCCCGGGGATTCGATGACGCTCTTCTGCTTCAGCATCTGACGGAAGATCGGGGCCCGGTGGAGGTCGTAGTAGGTGACGAACGCCATGAACGACAGCAGCATCACGGCGAAACCGGCGGTGACGATCTCCTGGAAGCGAGCGCTGACCCTCCTTCGCGAGACGAGTTCGTAGAGCGCCATCATGATGTGGCCGCCATCGAGGACCGGGATCGGCAGGAGATTCATCAGGGCGAGGTTGATGTTGAGCGTCACCAGGAACCCGAGGGCCAGGCGGAGGTCCGTGTGAACGTCGAGCCACAGCTTGCCCAGGATGCCGACCGGTCCGCTCATGTCCTTCGCGCTCACGCCGGTTTCCTTGGAGTGGAACAGGGCGTTGAACGTCTTCCCCATGAGCCTCAGCACGTCGCCGAACTGCTCGATCGGGTTGGGCCCCGGACGCTGGACCTCGTAGTGGCCGCCGGCGAACCCGATGCCGATGCGCCCGCGCTGCGTCTCAGGGTCATAGACCGGAGTGACCGTCAGGTTGAGCTTGGTGCCGTCGCGCTCGACGACCACCTCGCAGGGGCGTCCCTTGCCCTTGTTGATGACGTCGCTGAGCTGTTCCTGGTTGAGGACATAGACGCCATCGAAGGACAGGAACTTGTCCCCGAGTCTGAGCCCGATCTTCTCGGCGGGCATGCCCGGCTGGACGAGACCGACGATGGGGCGTTCCTGGGGTTCGAGGTCGAGCCACTTCAGGCCCAGCGTCTCGGACCGCTTGGTGGGGAGGCTTACGGTCAGACGCTGACCGGACCGCTCGAGGGTCACGGGGACCACGTTGGTGAGGGCCGTGATGACCTCGAGGTTGATGTCCTGCCAGGACCGCACCTTGTGCCCGTTTACTTCGACGATCCGGTCCCCACTGCGCACCCCACGGGCAGCCTCGGTCGACTGGGGGTCTACGGGTCCGATGATGGGCGGGTTGACCCGGACGGGGATGCCGATGGCCCAGATGACGCACGCGATGGCGAGGGCGAAGGCGATGTTCATCGCGGGACCAGCGATCGAGACAAGGATCCGGGAGAATGGAGGGGCGTGCGGGATGTCGGGAGCCGCCTTTCCCTCGATCGCCTCCGAGGTGATCATCTGCGGCAGCTTCACGAAGCCGCCCGCGGGGATCCACCGGATCGACCACTCCACGCCGTCCCGCATCCAGGAGAAAATCTTGGGGCCGAACCCGATGGCGAAGCCCTCCACCTTCATCCCACGCCTCAGGGCCATCCAGTAGTGGCCGTACTCGTGCACGAAGATGCTGGCCCCGAAGAGCAGCACCACCATCGCGGCCACATAGACAAAGCTGAGGATCGACTCCATAGCGGCCCCCGAACCTACGGGCCTGTGTTGGGAGTGGCAACGATGTCGGGCCGGAAATCCGCGGACGCCCGGCATCCGCCGGAAATCCATGAGGTCGTGTCGGCCCCTGGGAGGCTCCAATCCGGGTGGCGGATTCCCATGGATCCGGTTCGGGGACTTGGACTTGCCCGGCGTGGTCGTCGCGCCATGCTCCGTGGCCCGTGTTCAACATCGACGCGCTCAACCCGGAGCAGCAGCAGGCGGTGTCGACCGTCCGGGGCCCCGTGTTGATCCTGGCAGGGGCTGGGACTGGCAAGACGCGGGTGATCACCTGCCGGATCGTCCACATGATCGAACGGGGCATCTCCCCCGGGAAGATCCTCGCCGTCACCTTCACCAATAAGGCCGCCAAGGAGATGCAGGAGCGGGTGAACGAGATGCTGCCACGTCGGTCCCGTCGCGACTCCGACGGTGAGGCTCCGGAGCGTCCGACGGTCTGCACCTTCCACTCCCTCTGCGTCCGGATCCTCCGCCAGCACATCGAGAAGCTGGGCTACAAGCGGAACTTCGTGATCTACGACGAGTCCGATCAGATCGGAGCCATCAAGAAGATCCTGTCCTCCATCCACGAGGGAAAGGTGAAGAGCGATCCGCACGCCATCCTCGGCCTGCTGTCCCGGTTCCGGGGCGGCGGGAGTCGGGCTTCCGTGTTCGAGGATGCCGAGGCCCGGGCCCTCGCGGAACACGTGCTCTCCCGCTACCAGTCTGCGCTCCACGCCTGCAATGCCGTGGACTTCGACGACCTCATCCTGCTGGTCCTGCGCCTCTTCAAGGAGCACCCCGAGGCCCTCGAGGCATGTCGGGAGCGGTTCCGGTATGTCATGGTCGACGAGTACCAGGACACCAACGCCGCGCAGTTCGAGCTCGTGCACGCCCTGACCCGGGACTCCCGGAACCTCTGTGTCGTGGGTGACGACGACCAGTCGATCTACGGTTGGCGCGGTGCCGAGGTCGCCAACCTTCTGGACCTCGAGAAGCATTTCCCCGAGGTGAAGGTGGTGAAGCTGGAGCAGAACTACCGGTCCACCAACGTGATCCTCAAGGCGGCCAACGGCGTGATCCGCAACAACGCCCGACGTCGCGGCAAGCAGCTGTGGTCGTCCAAGGGGGAGGGGGAGAAGATCCTGCTCCAGTGTTTCGACACCGATGAGGAGGAATCCAAGACGGTGGCCCAGAACATCGAGGACGACCGCTTGGTCCGCCGGATCCCGTGGGGCGACCAGGCGATCCTGTTCCGCACCAACATCCAGTCCCGGCTTCTCGAGTCCGCCCTCCGCCAGTCCAAGATCCGGTACCAGCTGATCGGGGGACAGAGCTTCTTCGACCGACGGGAGATCCGGGACTTCCTCGCTTATCTGAAGACGTTCCTGAATCCGCACGACGACGTCGCCCTGCTGCGGATCGCCAACACCCCGGCCCGTGGGCTCAGCGACGTGACGATGGAACGGCTGCTGGCGGCGAGCCAGGAACGCAGGAGCAGCGTCTTCACGGCGATGCGGCACACCGACGTCCAGGAGCGGTTCCAGGCCCGAACGGTGGAGGCCATCCGGTCGTTCATCGCGTTCATCGAGGAGACGCGCGCGATCCTCGAGTCGAAGGACCCGGTCTGTCTCGGGAACTGGGCCGAGGACTGGCTCCGGTCGATCGACTACCGGGCGGAATTGACGCGGAGCGAGAAGACCCCGGAGGCCTCTGAGGCGCGCTGGCGGAACGTCTGGGAGCTGCTGGACGACCTTGATGATCCCGACGGCATCGCGGCTGTGGCTCGGCCTGTCGAGGCGTCTGCACCGACACCCACGACCGACGAGGTGGTGCTGGCCCCGGCCCCGGCCACACCCCTGCCGCCGCCCCGGCGTCGCCTCACCCGAAATCCCTCGGAGCGTCTGGCGGAATTCCTCGGGCAGCTGTCGCTCGACCAAGAGCGTGCCGAGGACAAGGAGACCGGAGATCAGGTCACCTTGATCACCATGCATGCGGCCAAGGGGCTGGAATTCCGACACGTCCAGATCGTCGGGGTGGAGGACGGCCTGCTCCCGCATTCGCGGTCGAAGCTGGAGGGCACTCTCGACGAGGAACGCCGGCTGTTCTACGTGGCCATCACGCGCGCCCAGCGGACGCTTCGGATCTCACACTGCGGAGGACGCAAGCGCTATGGACAGGTGCTGCCCTGTCATCCCTCACCCTTCCTCAAGGAGCTGCCCCCGGAGTGTGTCGAAGACGCCGAGACGGCTGGGATCAATCCGGTGTCGAGCGAGGCGGGGACCGACTGGTTCGCCGCGATGCGGGCAGCGATCGAGTGAACGGCGACGGTGTGCCGGCCGGGTCGGAACCGTGGTGTCGGGAATGCAGGGTTGTGACGCGCCATCTTGCGCGGGGCGGGGCCGGGAGTGCAGCCTTCGGAACCCATGAGTTCTGTCGATCGTTTCCTGGCCGTTCCCCGGATCCTGCCACCGCTGGATCCCGAGTTCCGTCCCGCCGTGCTGGCGGAACAGGCTTTCCTCCGGGAGGCAACGGTTCCGATCACGGTCGCCCTCGAGCAGGCCGATGGCTCCGTGTTCCACCAGTCCTTCAAGGTGCTGGCGCCCACGGTTCCGGGCGCCGCTGAGGTGAATGCGTTCTTCGTGGAGCGCCTGGCAAAGTTCCTTCTGTGGGGCTGGGGTGGCTGGCGCTTCACGGTGGCGGGTCCAAGGGACATCGCTGATGCCCTTCGGGCGCATTATACCGGGACGCCGAACGGGCGTTTCGATTCCGAGACGATCGGCCGCAAGGTCTATGACCGGCCGATCGAAGTGGTCTGGGTCGAATCCCCGGATCGTCTCCCTCCGGCCCGCTCCATCACCGCCCCGCTGGGCCGTCACCTGGACGGTTGCCGCATTGGATTCGACCTCGGGGGCAGCGATCGCAAGGTGGCGGCGATGCTCGACGGCAAGGCGGTCTTCTCCGAGGAGATCGTCTGGGATCCCTACTTCCAGAAGGATCCGCAGTATCATGTCGATGGCATCATGGACTCGCTGCACCGGGCCGCGGCCCACCTCCCGCGGGTGGATGCGATCGGTGGTTCGGCCGCGGGGGTGTACGTGAACAACCGGGTCAAGGTGGCCTCGCTGTTCCGGGGTGTGCCGCCCGACCTCTTCGAGTCCCGGGTGAAGGACCTCTTCCTCGAGCTGCGTCGGCAGTGGGGAGGGATTCCCTTCGAGGTCGTGAACGACGGTGAGGTCACCGCCCTCGCGGGATCCATGGCCCTGAACCAGAACGCCGTCCTGGGCATCGCCATGGGCACGAGCACGGCGGCGGGGTTCGTCACGCCCGACGGCAACATCACGTCATGGCTCAACGAACTCGCGTTCGTCCCGGTGGACTATCGCCGCCCCGCCCCCAAGGAGGAGTGGTCGGGCGATGTCGGATGCGGCGCCCAGTATTTTTCCCAGCAGGCGGTGGGACGACTCCTGGCGCCGGCTGGGATCGAGGTCGATCCGGCCCTGGGACTGCCGGACCGGCTCAAGCACGTGCAGTCCCTCATGGCCGCCGGGGATCCGCGTGCGGCGCGGATCTATGAATCGATCGGTGTCTTCCTCGGCTATGGGCTGGCCCACTGGTCCCAGTTCTACGCGATGCGCCACGTCCTGGTGCTGGGACGGGTGACCACCGGCACCGGCGGCGAGTTGATCCTAGGGAAGGCCCGTGAGGTCTTGGAATTCGAATATCCTGAACTGTCGGACCGCGTGGATTTTGTGACCCCTGACGAAAAGGACAAGCGTCACGGCCAGGCCATTGCCGCGGCCAGCCTCCCGGTGCTTGCCTGAGGTTTGGTGCGTGGGGAGACTACGCGACCGCATGAATCCCTACGCCCACCTCGTCGCCGAATACGCCCGGTTCTTCCGGACCGGGAAGGACTATCCACTCGGAGGATTCCCGCCGCTCCCCTGTTCCCAGGCGGCGGCGAATGCCCCCGTTGGATTGATCTTCTCCCCGCATCCCGATGACGAATGCATCGTGGGGGGGCTCGCGATCCGACTGATGCGCGAATCCGGGTGGAGCATCCGCAATGTCGCGGTGACCCAGGGCAGCAACCGCGACCGTCAGGCCGCACGGCTGTCGGAGCTCCAGGACGCCTGCAACCATCTCGGGTTGGGCCTCATCCAGACCGCGCCGAATGGACTCGAGGCGATCACACCCAAGGCCCGCCAGCAGGATCCCGTCGGCTGGGCGGCCAAGGTGGCCGTGACCGCCGACATCCTCCGTCGTGAGTCTCCTAAGGCGATCTTCGTGCCCCATGAGCAGGATTGGAACGGCAGCCACATCGGCGTGCACTTCCTGGTCCAGGACGCTCTCGCCACCCTTCCAACCAGCTTCACGACCCATCTGATGGACACCGAGTACTGGGGGCAGATGACGCGTCCCAACCTCATGGTCGAGCTCTCCGAATCCCAGGTGGCGGACCAGGTCACGGCCCTGTCCTTCCACGTCGGGGAAGTCCGACGCAATCCGTTCCACCTGCTTCTGCCGGCCTGGATGCAGGACAATGTCCGTCGCGGCAGCGAACTGGTCGGAGGGCAGGGTGGGGCGGCGCCGGACTACGGCTTTGCCACGCTCTATCGACATCGCATCTGGCGGGGCGGGAAGCTCGAGGAACTGTCCGCGGGCGGACGCAATCTGGGTTGCGCCGAGGCTGCAGGGGTGCTGTTCACCTGACAGGACGACCCGGTCGTCCTTGGGATATCCGCAGGCGTGGGTGGGATCCGCAGTGTCCTGCAGACCTCGGCGGCGGCCGCCGCCAACCGGGGCGGGCGCCTTCCGGGGTGTCGGGGATTGGGGCGGGGTGTTTCAACCCGTCACGGGCCCTCTAGCTTCGGCAGCGCCACGGGGGGCGGCAACCGCAGCAGGCTCTGCAAGGGAATGCTGGCCTGGATATCGCCACCGGTTGCGAGGAAGAACCAGGACCCCGAGGCACCGCCGTCAATATTGTCCCGGGCCTCCCAGTCGGCTCCCGAAGCCGTGAACCGGGCCCGGTTCAACGGGACCCAGTCGTGGGCGGTAGTCTTCACCCATCCGTTGCCGAAGCGGGCTTTGCGGGTCTCGCCCACGCTGGCGCCATCACGACGGAAGTCCTCCACGAACGAGTAGTAGCCCTTCAGTGGCAACCCGCCGGTGCGCGCGCGGAATGTGGCGAGCTTCTTCCAGTCGGCTCCCCCCTTGGATACCCAGGCGGTGTAGGCGGTCTTGTTGCCCTGGACCTCGCCCTGGAGCAGGAAGCGGTTTGTCTCACCGAGGGACCATGGCCAGGGCGCCATGCATTGACCGCCTGTCCCCTCGCCGCCGAAGCGTCGGATCCGTACGCCGTCACCCTCATGAAGCACCTCTACCCGATCTTCCGTCTTCACCGCACCCGGATCGTCGCCGGTCGTCGGGTCCCAGACTGAGAAGATTACGACCTTTTCGGTGGCCTTGCCGAGCTGCTGGAGTCCTAAGTAGCCCGTGTTCCATCCGGCGGCCATGAAGTAGCTCCCGGGGACCGATTGCTCGATGACCATCTCCGTGTAGAACAGGGATCCCTCGGGAGCCGGATAGCCGAGATGCACCGATCGGGCGGCGGTCGGGGCGGCGTCCCCCTTGATGGCCTTGTGGACCGGCTCTGCGGCCGTGCCGGTGAGGTGCGCCGAAATCAGTGCACCCATGGCGAGGAGTCGTCGTGAATCGAAATCCATGAGACGGATGCTACGGCCACGGTGGAGTTCCAGGCAATTCATCGCAGGCGGGAGATGGATTCCGCGGTGCCCTGCGGATCTGGCTGCGTCCCGCGCGGCCACGAGGACGCAACCTCGCATCGGGCCCAAGTCCTCCGCGACGTCTTCCAGACCCACTATTTCCCGTGCTGGATCCGGTAGAGCGCGGTGTCGGTTCGGAGATACAACGATTCCCCCGAGGCGATCGGCGAGGCCATGAGCTTCCCAGGGAGACGGTTCCTCGCGATCAGCTTGAATGTGGGGCCGGGGGCCATCACGCAGGTCTCACCCTCCCGTGAACACAGGAGGATCCGTCCATCCACGTACAGCGGCGACGCGCTGTGGCTGCCGCCCAGACGTTCACGGTAGTGCTCCCGTCCGGTCCGGGCGTCGAGGCAGGTCAGCATGCCGCCGGAGTCGGAGACGAAGTACAGCTCGCTCCCCACGAGGAGCAGCGACGACATGGTCGGGGCTCCCTTGGCATATTTCCACACCGTCGCCGGTGCGGTGTCGGGGCCGCCGAGCTGGACGGCCTGGATCTCGGACCGGGAGTACCCGGTCGCGAAGTAGACCCGTCCCTCGCCCAGCACGGCCCGCGAGGACAGAGAGAACCCAAGGTTCCCGTAGGGCACCTTCCACAGTTCCCGTCCCGTCGACGGCTCGTAGGCGTAGATCCAGTCGGCGCCCTGCGACAGCACCGCCGGTCTGCCGCCCCATTGGGTGAGGGTCGGCGTCGCGTAGGACTTCTTGAGCTGGGGATGCTCATTCATCTTGCCCGAGCGGTTGGTCCGCCAGACGAGGCGTCCGGTCTTCTTGTCGAGGGCTGCAATGGATTGCGAATCGCTGCCGTCGAGATGGAACAGCAGCAGGTCCCCGACAAGAATCGGCGAACTCCCGGGTCCGTTCTCGTGCATGATGTGGAGGTTCGTGTTCGCCCAGACCACTCCGCCGGTCCCGACCTCGACGCAGAACGTCCCGAAGGTGCCGAAATGGAAGTAGGCCCGTCCGGGCTCCAGGACCGGGGAGGGCGAGGCATAGCTGTTCAGCTCATGGACCCATTGCGGGTCCTGGACTGTGATGAGCGGGATGTCCCAGAGCAGTCTTCCGGTGCGGCCATCGACACAGAGGGCCTTGAGCTCGACCTTCGAGAGCACGGTGAGCGGCTGATCGGCCGTGTTGACCTTCGTCCGCTGGGCCACTTCCTCGGGTGAGGCTGGGGTTTCAAGTGCCGTGCTCAGCCAGATCTGGTCGGCATTCATGACGGGTGTCGACCAGCCCCGACCCGGGAGGTTGCACCGCCACGCGATGTTCTGGGTCTCGCTCCAGGTCTCCGGGACTCCCTTCGCGGTGGCGTGTCCCTGGGCGTCGGGTCCTCGCCACTCCGGCCAGTCGACCGGGGCGTCGGCCCCACGGGCCAAAGCCACGGCGACAAGGAGAGCAGAGAGAGAGAACGGTGACGGCTTCATGAGGGGCATCGATCGAAACGGGGCGGGTCTGGAGCCAAGGTGGGTCGGAGGTGGAAACGAGGTTCCGATCCGGCGTTTGGGCTGACAAGCGACATCCCGTGTTTTCGTCGGTTTCCGCTATTCCGACCGGATGGGATCCGGGGTTTGACGGTCCGGGGGACCTGACTAAGGTCGGCTCATGATTCGAAAGCTCCCGCTCCTCGCCTCCCTCCTCTCCGTGACCGCCGGGGTCGCGATCGCCGACTGGCCCATGTTCCGTGGTATCGACCAGACCGGCATCTCGCCCGAGCGCAACTGGCTTGGCGCGTGGCCCGGCGGACAGCCGAAGCAGCTGTGGAAGAAGAACGTGGGGATCGGCTACTCCTCGATGGCGGTGGCCGCCGGCAAGGTCTACACGGTGGGCAACGCCAACAACCAGGATACGATCTTCTGCTTCGACGCCACCACGGGGGCCGAGGTCTGGAAGGTGGTGTACCCGCAGAAGCTCGATCCGAAGTACTACGAGGGGGGGCCGAGCGCGACGCCGACGATCGCCGCCGGTCGCCTGTACTTCATCAGCAAGCAGGGCGAGGTCCGGTGTCTGGATGCGGCCACGGGCAAGGAGATCTGGCTGCGGAATATCCGGAAGGAGCATGGGGTCGAGGAGCCGGAGTGGGGTTTCGCCGGGTCTCCGCTGGTGCAGGGGAACGTGGTCTTCCTGAACGTCGGGACCCATGGCATCGCCCTGAACGCCAGGGACGGCAGCCCGATCTGGTCCTCCGGCAAGGATGCCTCTGGCTATGCGACGCCGGTCGCGTTCCGCTTCAATGGCCAGCCCGCCCTCGCCATCTTCGCGGCCAAGGCGGCCGTGGTGGTCGATCCGAAGACCGGCAAGGAGCTCTCCCGCTTCCCGTGGGAGACCATGTATGACATCAATGCTCCGGATCCCATCGTGGTCGGCACGGATCTCTTCGTGACCTCCGGATACAAGTTCCTGGAGGGACCCGGAACCGGTGCTTCGGGGGCGTTGTTCCGTCCGACCGCCGGTGGGGCGCAGAAGCTCTGGCTCTCCAAGGAGATCGCCAGCCAGCTCTCGACCCCGATCCTGATCGGGGGGCATCTCTATGGGCTCAGCGGCAATGGTGACCGGCCGGGTCATCTCCGGTGTCTGGACGTCAAGACAGGTGCCGTGAAGTGGAGTTCACCCGAGGCCCCCATGGGCAATCTCACGGCGGCCGACGGGAAGCTCCTCTGGATCACTGGAGCGGGCGAGCTGGTGGTCGTCTCAGCCATGCCCGATGCCTATAAGGAAATCGTCCGGGCCCAGGTTTCGGGCGGCAAGGTCTGGAGCGCCCCGGTCTTGGATGCCGGCAAGCTCTACGTCCGGAACTCCAAGGGCGACGTGGTCTGCGTCGACGTGAAGGGAACCGGGCCAGTCAACTGAAGGGTTTTGTGGCCGAGGTTGATTTGGCGGGCATTCCAAGGCTTCGCTGACCCCATCGCGGCGTCATCCTGCAGGCACCGATTGGGTCGTTTCTGCTTCCGCCGGCATGTCTCAAACCTCGGCCTGGCGTGGATGCGGCAGCCCGAGGAGCTGTAGGATGCCCCTGAGATCGCCGACCACGGTATGCTGGGCCGCGCCTGAGACATCTGATCCTCTTGACTCGAAGGGCACCGAGTCGCCAGCTGTCCGGAGGAGGCAGATGTCATTGTGGCTGTCACCCACTGCTAGGACCTGGTCTGCTGAGACACCCGATTCCTCCCGGAGATGCTCCAGCACGTTGACCTTGCACAGGGTGTGTTCGAGGCAGCCTTTGGGGTGGAGCATGGCGGGGCAGAGGGTGATCCGACCGGTGGTGCGTTCGTTTCGGAAGGTCAGCACATGGCTGAGTGTGAAATCAGCGAACACCCTGCGTCGGACCGTTTCTGCGGCGATGCGATAGCTATCCGTGACGATCCCGACGACGAATCCGGCCTTGCGCAATCCCACAACGGTTTCCACGGCACCCGGTTTCAAAGGCAACGATCGAGCGACCTGTTCGAACACGGATTTCGGAAGTCCCGCAAACACCGCGGCGATCCTGGGCGTTCGAGTTGTGGGGCTGAGTTGATCGTTGTCGAGCAGGCCGGCGAGACTGGGTTCGCGTCCGGTCCTTTGGGCCAGGGCCATGACGAAACGACCGTCCAGCAACGTGCCGTCCATGTCGACCAGGGCCAATCGCGGAGCCCCCTTGAGCAGGTTCAGGGTGCGGTGCAGGTCTGCCCTACGGATCCTGTCCCTCTCGTTGGCGGCTCGGACCTGGCTCAAACGCAGGCGCCCCCAATCCCCGGCACGCTAAAGAATCGTCCGGGCCACCTGCACCGCCATCTCCTCGAGCGCTGCGAGGGACTGGCTGTCGTGGTTGATCTGACCGATGTCCACCTCCACAAAGCGGGTCCTCGCCTGGGCGACATCGATCAGGAGTCCAATGTCCACTCCGTAGTCGTTCTCGAACCGGAGATTCCTGAGCAGATCCTTGCGGGCCGCCATGATTCCTCCGAGGGGTTGCACTAGGCCTGCCAGTTCGGGGAAATAGGTCCTCAGCAATGGCCGTGCGGTGAGCGCGGTGACCCTGCCGGCTGTCCTGGAGAACCGCGCCTTCACGAAGTCGGCCTTTCCATCGCCAATCGGGCGGACCATCTGTTCGACCGGTCCACGTTTCAGTCCCCGCAGATCCCCATCCAGCAACAGGATGATGTCGTGACGAGCCTCCTGCAGGCCATCGTCCATGGACGCCCCTTTTCCCAGCAGCGAGCTGGTGATGACACGGGCACCCGCCCTCTCCGCGAGGTCGCCGGTGCCATCGATGGATCCGTCGTCGACAACGACGACTTCGCCCACAAGGGGGCACTTGAGTGCGAAGCGGACGACGCGGTCCACGGTCCGGGACTCATTCAGCACGGGAATGACCACGGACACCGACGGCTTCGGGGATGTCACTGCGTTCGGTTTGAGGGGTCCAGGCACCTTTCTACGGCGCGTCCGGGCTTTTCCAGTGGGCTTCATCGCAGGTGGAATCGGGTTGCGGCTTCGGAGAACACAATTCGTCGTCCACTTCACCCATTCTGTTCCAATTCGGTTCTTCTGATCCGATGCGGAATCCGAGGAGCCTATCTCAAGTTCCGCCTCCCAGGTCCCCACGTGGTGGTTCTAAACAGGTGGGCTTCGATGCCAGAGGTCCGCATGGAGCAGGCCGTGGTTGAACTCCCGTCGGCTCGGGATCGTTCGCCGACAGGTGGACCCGAAAGTGGAGGTTCCGTCATGGGCGCTGCCGTTTCGGAACGACAACCAAATCCTGCCCCCGATTCCAGCCGGGTGGTTTGACCCGGTGGGGCGACTCTGATAACTCCCCTCGCATCGAATGAACAAACCCCGCTCCTCCGCCAAGGCCAAGCCCCGATACAAGCGCGTGCTGATCAAGCTCAGCGGGGAGGCCCTCGGCGGGGAATCCGGGGCGGGAATCTGTCCGGAGGCGGTCCATGACATGGCGACCCAGATCACCGAGGTGCAGAAGCTCGGGGTCGAGGTGGTCATCGTCGTCGGGGGCGGCAACATCTTCCGGGGTCTCCAGGGCAGCGAGCGGGGGATCGAGCGGGCGACCGGGGACTACATGGGCATGCTCGCGACCGTCATCAACGCGCTCGCCCTCCAGGATGCCCTCGAAAAGCAGAAGGTCGCGACCCGGGTCCTCAGTGCCATCACCATGACGGCGATCGCGGAACCGTTCATCCGTCGACGCGCCGTCCGGCATCTCGAGAAGGGACGCGTGCTCATCTTCGGCGCCGGCACCGGCAATCCGTACTTCTCCACCGACACCGCCGCTGCCCTTCGGGCCAACGAGATCGGGGCCGAGGTCGTCCTCAAGGCCACCAAGGTCGACGGCGTCTACGACAAGGATCCGAAGAAGTACCCGGACTCGAAGCGTTACGAGCGCATCACCTACACCGAGGCCCTCGAAAAGCGTCTGAAGGTCATGGACGCCGCGGCGTTCGCGCTATGCCAGGACAACAAGATGCCGATCATCGTCTTCGACTTCTTCCGCCCCCACAACCTGCTGCGTGTCGTCTCCGGAGCCCGTGTCGGCACCCTGGTCACCCAGTAAACACCCACCCATTCCCATTCCCATTCCCATTCCATGACCGACGAGATCCTGTTCGAGACCGAGGAGAAGATGCTCAAGACCGAGGAGCATCTGGTTCAGCAGTTTGCGGGCGTCCGGACCGGCAAGGCCTCGGCCTCGCTGATCGAGAACGTCCAGGTGGAGGCCTACGGGTCCCACATGCGGCTCAAGGAACTGGCGACGATCACGACGCCCGAGGCGCGGATGCTCATGGTGCAGCCGTTCGATGTCGGCAACACGAAGGCCATCGAGAAGGCGATCCAGAACTCCAACCTCGGCCTCAATCCGGCGACCCAGGGCAAGTTCATCCGCATCGTTCTGCCTGACCTGAGCGCCGAGCGCCGTACCGAGTTCGTGAAGCTCTGCAAGAAGATGACCGAGGACGGCCGGGTGGCGATCCGCAACGAGCGGCGTCAGGCCATGGAGGCCCTCAAGAAGGCCAAGAATGACGGGACCTCGGAGGACGAGGTGAAGACGGCCGAGGGACAGGTCCAGAAGCTCACCGACCAGTACATCGCCAAGCTCGAGCAGCATCTCGCCCACAAGGAGAAGGAAATTCTCACGGTCTGATCCCCGCCGGGGATCCATCCGAACGGAGGGGCGACCGCGTGGTCAGGGCAGGAGGCGGACCTTGAGGTTCCGGAACTCCACCGGAGCCCCCTCCGACTCGAGGCAGAGGTATCCCGAGGCGGGTTTGCATTGGGAGCCGCCCGACACCTCCTCGCCGTTCACCCAGAGGCGAACCTCCCCGTTGAGGGCGCGGACGTAGTAGTGGTTCCACTCGCCGACCCCTCGGCTGCGGTTCTTGCTCGGGAAGCTGCGCTGGCCATTCGGAGCCACCGGCGGGAAGGGTTTCATGATGGCGGAGCCCGTAGGGAATACATCCCCGTGGGTCGTGAACCAGTCGGCTTTCTTCTTGTGGTCGCGCTCATACTGGGCCGTGTAGCCGTGGTCGAGGACCTGCACTTCGATGCCCTCCGGCAGACGCCCGTTGCCGGCCTCGAGGTTCTTGATCGAGGAGTCGGTCGCCCACAGGAAGATGCCGGAGTTGCCCCCCGACTGGAGATGTCGCCATTCGACGACGAGTTCGAGGTTGGTGACGGAATGATGGGAGCGGATCACGCCGACGGGATTGCCGGTGCAACGGATGACCCCGTCGCTCATCGACCACGTGTTGGTCGCGCAGTTCACGTTCTTGAACTGGTCGAGGGTCCAGGCGGTCCAGCCGGGACCGTCATCGGCGACAATCCGTGCGGAGGTCGTTGACGCCTGGGTCGGCTCCGCGGCGTGGGAATTGGCGAGGTCGAATGCCAGGGCAAGTCCCAGGATGAAGAGGCGAACGAGGAGAGTCATGCGGAGAGGGTCTCCAAAAGCCTCCGCGGGTTCCAGCCTTGGTCCGGAAATCGGTCCGGAAATTTGACCGATGAATCTTGGAATCGGGAATTTCCGGTGGGTGCCGCAGTGCCCTGCGGCTCGGGCCCGCAGGGCCCCTCTGCGGTCAGGCTCAACCCTCAAGCCGCCTCAGCCAGGCCCCGGGCCAGTGCGTGAGGTTGCGTCGGAGGCCACTCTCGTTGAACGGCCATGCGGGTTGCTCGAGCACGAACTCGGGATGGCGTCGAGCGAATTCCGCGGCGGCCTCGGTCGGATTGTCCCACGACCACTCCGGATTGCCCCGGGGGGCCTGGGGCAGATCTTTCATGATGCCGTCGGTCGCCACGATGTAGGACCCTGGCGAGACGAGTCCGTGATAGGCTTCGAGCTCGGCCAGGACGTGGTCCCGGGTGTGATTGGAATCCAGCAGCACGAGGACCCGCTCCCCGGGTTGGATCCGGCTCTGGACCTGCGCCACCGTCCCGGGATCGGTGGAGCCACCCTCGATCAGGCTGATGTACGAGGCGAGCGGATGCCCCTCGATAGACTTGCGGTTGTGGGGGCGGATCTCGATGTCGACCCCGATGATGCGTCCGCGCCCGAGCACCCGGCACAGGGAGGCGTAGAAGACCAGCGACCCGCCGTGGGCGACCCCGGTCTCTACAATCACGTCGGGCTGCACCCGATGCAGCACCTCCTGGGTTCGGACCATGTCCTCCGGCAGCTGGATGATGGGGCGTCCCATCCACGAGAAGGTGTAGGAGTATTTCTGGTTCCAGCCCACGGTCAGCCAATGGTCCGAGATCCAGTCGAAGGCCTCGTCGGAATAGAGCGGCACGGTCCGGGTGCCGTTGGCATCCGTGCGCGTGACCGTCTGGGCTTCGGTATCGAGCAGCAGCTTCATGATCGGTGCGTCCGCAGTCCGTCCCGGGAAACATCCTTCACGGCGTCGGTGAACCCAGTGTCCGTGGGGATTGGAGGTGTGGCAATCGGGATCCCGGCGGGTGTTTCCTTGCGGCCGTGCCGGTGGACGCGTATCAAGCCGCCGCTCCAATGAAAGCTGGTCCCATTCTCGCGCTGGCGGTCCTGCTCGCCGGCTGTTCCACCTCCTCCACCCCCACGTCCGGCATCGGCTCGAAGGATGCCGAGGGATTCATCCGGATCTCCGACGGCACCTGGAACGGCTGGAAGGTGAATGAAAATCCCCAGGCTTGGACCCTCGCCGAGGGCGGTTTCCGGGCCCAGGGTCCCCGGAGCCACAACTTCTACGTCGGACCGCTCCAGCCCTTCAAAGACTTCGAGCTCAGGATCGACATCAAGACCGAGCCGGGATCGAACGGCGGCGTCTACATTCACACCAAGTACCAGGACACCGGGTGGCCGTGGGGCGGGTACGAGACCCAGGTCAACCAGACCCAGGGCGACTGGCGGAAGTCCGGCAGCGTCTATGCGGTGCAGGATGTCCGTGAGGACAAGATCAAGGGTGTGACCCGCGACAACGAATGGTACACCCACCATGTCGTCGTGAAGGGGGACACGATCCGGGTCTACCTGAACGGGACCCTGGTGAACGAGTTCAAGGAGGCGCCGGACCGCAAGCCGGGGAAAGATTTCGAGCGGAAGCTGAATGCCGGGACCGTGGCGCTCCAGGCCCACGACCCGAACAGCGTGGTCTATTACCGGAACATCCGGGTGAAGCCGCTCTGACGGACGGTCGCACTTCGGCTCACACCGGAAACGAAAAGGGGGGCTTACGCCCCCCTTTTTCTATTTCTTCTCCTCCTTCTTTTCTGCCGGAGGGGTGTTCGTCGCGAGGGCCGCCAACTCGGCGCCCGTGTTCACATAGAGCCACGGCAGGGCTGCCTTGAGCTTCGCGGCCCCCTCGGGGGTCACCTTGGTCTGCCAGACGTAGACCGAGCCAAGGTGTTTCAGCCCCTTGAGCGTCTCCAGGCCGGCATCCGTGACCTGGGTGCCGTAGAGGTTGATGCTGACCAGGTTGGACAGGCCCTTGAGTCGGGCGAGTCCGGCGTCGGTGAGTCCAGTGAGGGGGGCCTGGAGATTCTGCAGGTAGCCGAGGTTGGCGATGCTGGCGAGTCCGGCATCGGTGACGCGGGTCGCCCCGAGGTTCAGTTCCACCAACGAGGTGACCTCCTTCAGCGGTGCGATGGAGGCGTCGGTGACGTTTGTACCGGCGAGGCGGAAATTGGCTTCGCGCCAGGGGCTGTTCTGGGCGATGGGGCGGACCTCGAGTCCGGCCTTGGCCAGGGTCGCCAACGCGGCGGCCTCTCCTGCGGCGGGTTTGAACTCCTTCGGCAGCTCCGGCAGCGGGGGTTGGGGCGGGCCCTGACGGACCGGGGCCGCGGCGGCCTTGGGCTTGTTCTTGGACTCGATGACGACCCCATCGGGCCAGGCCGCGCCGGCGTCGATCCACGCCTTGAGCACCGCGATCTGGTCGGCCGTGAGCCCATCGCCCTCGGGCGGCATCCGATCGTCGTTCCCGGCGGGCAGGGAGACGCGTTTGATCAGCTCGCTCCCGGCGGAGTCCTTGGCCTTCAAAGCAGGGCCATCCTTGCCCCCTTTGAGCGTCGCCTCCTTCGAGTCGAGGCGCAGCTTGCCTTTCTGTTTCTCAGCCCCGTGGCACTCGATGCACCGCTGTTGGAGCAGGGGCAGCACCTCCTTCTGGAAGTCGGGCTCCGCGGCAAGGAGTCGGGTGCCAACAACTAGGCCGGCCAGCAGCGAGTACCGGATGGGGGTAGGAGAGAGGAGGAGGTTCATGGCTGAGATGGGAGAGTAGGAGGGTGCCGGATCGGATTTCAAACTCCGTCTGGGTAACCCGACGAGAAGCACGGGTTCCGTATTCCGCAAATGATTCTGTAACCTGAGGCTTGCCTGGTGGGTCGGACTCCATGTTCCCCCGAGGAGTCTCTTTGTGATGCTTCTCCCTGGGCCGGTGTCGTCTGATGCCGTCATGGGGTTGAAGGATTGCGGAGGGCCCCGTCGAGCTTCCCGGTAGTTGGGTCGCCGACCTTTCCACACTCCCATAAACCCCAAAAGAATGACCGTCTCACTGGCGGTCCTGACGCTGGCCTTGGCGTCTTCCGTCCAGGCCCAGACCGTCGCCACGTGGATCAAGACTCCAGATGGAGACTTCTTCCTCGGCAGCAACTGGGACACCGGCACGGCGCCCGATGTCTCCACCATCGCCTCCATCAAAAATGGGGGGAAAGCCATCATCGGCATGGCTTCGGGCGACCGAAAACTCGCAGGTCTCCGGCTTGGTGAAACCCAAGGCAGCACGGAGTCCGGCCACGTCGTCATGAACGGCGGCTTCCTCGATCTCGGAGGAACGCTGGGCGATCCGAAGGCGGTCATCGGCTTCAGCACGGTCCTCTCCACGTTCGAAATGGATGGCGGAACCATTTTCTTCGATGGCCCCAACCAGTTTCCGGGCAGCTACAGTGACGACGGTCTCAACGGCCTCGATTGGGAGGTCGGTGAGAAGGGCAAGGGCTACTTCCACATGACCGGCACCGCCGTCTTCCGCGGGGGTGACGACCTTAAGGTCGGAGCCAACGCCGCGGCCAAGGGTGCGGTCCTCATCGAAGGCAATGCCTGGCTGTCCGTGGGCAGCGGCATCAGCGTGTCCGAGGGCGGCCCCAACGCTACTCCCCAGCTGATGACGATCGCGGGCAACGCCCGGGTGGATTCCGGCAACAGCATGGGCGCCGGCAACCCCGAGGGGTCCACCGACGAGGGTTATCTGACCATGGCCGCCGGTGCCGACAGCACCGGTGTTCTCGTGGTCCAGGACAACGCCATCCTGCAGTTCCGCCGCCTCAGTGCCCGTCAGGGCAACAGCTACATCACGGTCAAGAACAAGGCCCAGGTGCACATCTTCGACCTGATGCAGGGCGACGGATCCTCCCCGGACAAGCGTCCGACCGAGACCGGCCCGAACAGCACGTTCGTCTCTCAGTCGCCGGGCTACGGCGAGCTGGTGCTCCAGGATGACGCCCAGATGACGGTCAACTCCGATCCCGCCTCGGGTCCCACCAAGGGTCTCGCGATCAGCGGTCCCCGGGATGCGGGCAATGCTGCCGGCACCGCCATCATGACCGTGAAGGACCGGGCCTCGTTCAGCGTGGTCCAGGACCTCGCCATTGGCACCGGTGCGTCCGACACGTCCATCGGCACCCTCGAGGTGGTCGGACCGGACACCAAGATCCAGATCGGCAACAACCTGAGCCTCGCGGTCGACCTCGACGGCATCGCCACCCCGGGCAAGGCGACCTTTGCGGCCTCCATCACCGGTTCCAAGCACTCGACCGTCACGGTCGGCAACATCGCCCGGATCGCTAACGGCCACCTGAAGGTGAAGCTCAACGGCTACAAGCCTGCCGGCGGTGAGTCCTACACGCTGATCAAGGCGGGCAGCTTCGACGGCCAGTTCCTCTCGACCGACACCACCGAGGCCACCCTGGTCGCGGGTCTCAACTGGGAGGTCCAGTACAATGCCGACAGCGTGGTCCTGAAGGTCACCGGCACCCCGGTGGGTCCCAAGACGATCACGGTGACCACGGCCAGCGACGTGCCGGTGGCGGGTCAGAAGACCCTCGCCCAGGCCCTCGCCGAGGCCGGCAGCGGGGACACCATCAAGTTCAACATCTCGGGTGACGGTCCCCACTACCTGAAGACCCCGGCCGGCGGCTATCCGCTGATCACGGTCAACAATCTGACCATCGACGGCTACAGCCAGCCGGGCTCCTCGCCGAACACCAACCCGATTCTTGCGGCCAACAACGCGAAGATCAAAATCGTGCTCGATTCCCGGAACGGGAACGCGACGTTGCTCGACTTCGCGGGCGACACCCCGAACGACAGCACTGGCTACGGTGACACCGAGGCGGCGATCCTTGGCTTCTACCAGGGCACGGGGAATGTGGTCCGTGGACTCTGCCTCCTGGCGGTGCCGCTGACAGGTGCCAACCAGGACGTCTCCCTCTACGGTGTATCGTTCGCCAAGGGTGCCAACGGCCACGTGAACGGCTGCTGGGTCGGTGCGGACCTCGACGGCAAGACCAAGCCCTTCATCGCGCCGGCGGACGGCGTGACCGGGTTCCGGTATCGCGGTCGCAACGACCAGAATCAGGTGACCAACACGATCCTGGTCAGCCGTGTGACCATTGGTGTAGCGAAGGGATCCAAGAATGCACGGTCTGAGTTCAACGTCTTCGCGGGCGTTCCGGCGATCCCGGTCATCCTCGAGGGCGAGAACCACCGGTTATCCGGCAACTTCTTCGGGGTGCTGCCCGACGGCAACACCGACTACAACGTGGCGAAGATTGAGGAGCTGAAGGGCTTCTTCGAGGGCTACATCGAGATCGGTCGTGCCGGCAACAACACCATCATCGGTGTCGATGACGACGGTGTGAACGACGCGGATGAGCGCAACATCTTCGGAGGCATGCTCCCGGAGAGCCTCGGTGGCTACAACCACACGATCGAGTTCTACGGCCAGACGCCGGGCACCAACATCGTTGTGGCGGGCAACTACTTCGGCATCGGAGTGGACGGCAAGACCCGCTTCGTCAACGCGGTCTCCCCGCTCAACGCACCGGGCGGCTCGGCGGTGTATCAGTTTGGCTCCGACGTGGACGGAACGAGCGACAGCCTCGAGGGCAACGTGGTCTACAACAACTGGCCTCAGGCCACGCTGGCCGAGGTCGTGGATGCCGGGGCCGTGCAGCCCTTCTTCAGCGAGCTGGGCCAGACCACCATCGCCTCCGTGCGGGGCAACACCCTGGTCAACAACTACACCCCGCCGGTGAATCCTCTGAAGTCGGACGGCGCCTTCATGACCAACCACTATGCCCGTGTCGTGGCGAACCCCGAGGCGGGTCTCATCCCGACCCTCAGCCCGAGCACGACCGTGAGCAAGATCGTCGGCACCCTGCCGAAGCCAAGCGCCTCGTATCCGGTGGCGATGATCGATCTGTATGTCGCGGACGCCGAAGGCCTCGCGACCGGCAAGGCCGTGGATCCGGCCCTGTATCCCAATGGGTGGATCCAGGGTTCGAAGCACCTGTTCTCCGGTGTCGACAACGGCATCGGTGACAAGGATCCCGCGGTGGGCTCGTTCGAGTTCGACCTCGGTTCGGATGTTGGGCCGGAAGGCACGCTGCTGACCGTGACCGCCAACTACTCGGCCAGCCCGGCCGGAACGCATGGTGCCGTGACGGTGACCACGCTGTTCTCGGTTCCTGTCGCCGCGAAGGCCTCGGGCGGTGCCCTCAAGACCGCGCTGATCAAGCCGACCGAAGCCCTGCCGGTCACCCTGCCTGAAGGCTCTGTGACCTTTGGCGCTCCGGGCTCGATGACAATCGCCGGCCCAGGTCTCGTGGCCTGGGCGGCGGCGGCGAACGTCGACCAGCCCGGTGACGTGCAGGAGTTCGCCTATGAGGAGATCACGGGCGACTTCGACATCAGCACCAGGGTGACCAGCGTGACCAGCGGTCCGGTGACGGATCCGGTCGACGCCTGGGCCTCCGGAGGTCTGCAGGTCCGCGCCGACCTCGGCGCCCTCAGCCCGTCGTTCCTCGTCAACGTCGGCAACCCGAAGGGTGTGAACGAGGTTCGCACCATCGGTCGCGCCATCGCCGCCCAGAACTACACCTCGTTCGGCCGGTCCTACGGTGGAGTCGACAAGACCCTCCCGAGCCAGTGGATCCGGTTGCGCCGCGTGGGCAACTGGTTCGCCGGCTATGTCAGCACCGACGGTACGAGCTGGGCCCTCATCGGCCAGCGGTGGCAGGAATGGCCTGAGAAGCTCCTAGTGGGCGCCT
>Ga0194129_10001316_pt1 | contig 41365 bp, 55 predicted proteins | sample TA2KigCa35mmetaG_FD_150862 | JGI IMG/M metagenome (GOLD analysis project Ga0194129, IMG submission 150862) | Freshwater microbial communities from Lake Tanganyika, Tanzania - TA2015038 Kigoma Deep Cast 35m | ecosystem: Environmental > Aquatic > Freshwater > Lake | place: Tanzania: Lake...
GGAACGAACGGGCGTGTCGCAGGCTGCGGTGGCCAGGGCTCTTGGGGTCTCGGCTGCGGCGGTCTGCGACTGGTGCCGCCAGAAGAAGCTCCCGGTGGAGCCGTACCGAGTCGCCATCGAGACCTACACCGGGGGCTCGGTGCCGGCGAGCAGCTGGGCGGACGCACGCGAGCGCGCCCTCTGCGAGCGGCTAGCGAGCATCCAGCCGCATGAGATCGCGCGTGGAGTCACGCCGTGACATTGGACATCTTTGTCGACGCTCTTACGCCGCCCGGGTCGCGTCTCATCGCGCAAGCGATCTTCAGCTGGGCGGTCGGCCTGCCGTTTCGTTCGGAGCCTGCACCTCCGCCGCGCCCGTGTCCGAGCGACATGGTCCAGGTGGGTCGTGTGTGCGTCGATGAACTCCCGTACCCGAATGACGAGTACGAGGAGCCCATGCTGGGCGTGTCGGCGGTCTTCGAAGAGTACCTGAGCGTGCCTGGGATTTGGGACTGCGAGCGCCTTTGCGCGCTCGATGGCAAGCGCCTCTGCACCTGGGGCGAATGGCAGGCTGCATGCGAGGGTACGCCGCGTGAAGAGTGCGGCCCGACGCGGGAGTACATTGACCCAAACTGGGCCAAGATCATGCGACGAAGCCCTCGCGAGCTTGCTCGCCTGGACCAGCACGCGAAAGCTTCGGAACACCCTGGGTGCGTCTCGCGCCACGGGGTCCGGATGATGACGACTCTGGAGGAGTGGGTGCGAGTCAGCAACGGCTACGCTTTCAGTCGCGGCTTCTGGAGCCGCGAGGGCGATTGCACGGCGCTCAACACGGCGCACGCCCCAAACTGGCACGGTTACTCGAACGCGTGCCGGTGCTGCAAGGACGCGCACGTGCCGTGAGGTGCAGCTGCCCCAATTGCGACCGAGGCGAACGGCGCCGCGGTCTAACGGAGGTCCTGGTCATAGCGGCTGCGGTCCTTCTTTTTCTCACGATGGTGGTGATCCTATGAACGTTGAAGTGCTGTTCAAAATCCTCGTCAAGCTGGCTCTCCTTGAGAACCCGAAGGTAAACGAGAATCAGGCGTATCTCGAGGGTCTGCGGACCATGACGCAGCTGTACGTCGAGGTCGGATCGGAGGGGCGCGTGGCCTCCCCGGACATCGACGCGGTGCTCCTGGCGACGATCGGGTACGAGGAGTCCAGGCACCAACCCAAGGTCCACGATGGCGATTGCCATCTGTCGATGAAGGGTCCGCCCGTCTGCGACGCGTTCGGCCCAATGCAGGTCTCGCGGGCGACGCCGTTCGTTTTGGGCAACATCGACCCGGAGTGGAAGGGAGTCACGATCAAGCAGCTTCGCGAGCCGCGAAGAAATGTCGACGCCGCCTATCGGCTGCTGCGCTACTGGAGCGACCAGTGCGAGGGGGCGAAGCTTGACGGGCTAATGGGCAATTGGAGCGCCGGCAAGTGCCTGAAGGGTCCCATTTACATGGGCGCTCACCGATGCGCCCTGGCCAAGGCCATCGGTGAAGCCGCCGGCGTGAACGTGGGCGACTGCAAGCGAGGCGCTCCGCCCCGGACGAAGAGCAAGTTGGCGAGGCTGAAGAAGCGCCTTGCGGCCGATGCCCCGGCTCCCGCCCCGGCCGTTCCGGCGGCGGCTGCGAAGCCCCCGGAGAAGAAGTGACGACGAGGCCTGCTACGGAGGTTGTCTCCGACGACCTGGACTACATCGAAGGCTACGTGACCGGTTTCGAGCGAGGAAGGGACCATGGCGTCGCCGAAGCGGAGAAGGCTCTCCGACGGTTCGCCAAGCTCATCGAGCGCACGATGCCGAGGCCAGCCGGAAGGACGCCAACCGCGTTCGAACGCGGCGCCATTTCGGTCACCGAGCAGGCCTATCAGACGATGCTCGAGGCGGCAGACAGGCTGGCCGCGAGCTGCAAACTTGGAGGAGAACAATGAACGACGAATTTGAGGAAGATGATGACGAAGACATGGTCGACGTGCTGGGATGCGGCTCCTGCAAAGACTGCCACTATCGCGACGGCGCGATGTTCCTGCAGGAAACCGTGCTGCACCTCGTCGGGGCAGCTCGATCGGATTGGGGTCAGTACAACGGCGCAAAGCGCGTCTGCGACGTGCTCCGAAAGCAGATTCAGCAACTCATGACCGACGATGGGGTCATGCGCACGCACGACCTTGACCGGCCCGACGCCGAGGAAAGCTGCGGGATTCTTCGGAGGAGGAAGCCGTGAGCGCGGAAGCCTGCCTGCCCTCGGTTACGCTTGAGACGCCAGCTGGCACCGCCGTGTTCATCGTCAACCGGGACCAGTCCGTTACTCGCACCAAGACATCGGGGCGAGCTTACTTGCTGCCTAGCGGCAGGCTGGCGGTTCAGCTCAAGGGCTTCATCGGAGGTCAGCTGGCGTGGAACGTCTTCATCGACTCGACGCCCGAGTCTTTGCGGTGAAACGGACGACCTTTGCTTGTCTCTGATGTTGCCCTGGCGTCAACAAGCGTTGCCACGGAGAATCGAAAATGAAGATGCAAGCTGCTCAATTGAAGGCCAAAGCGCTCCCGAAGATCCAGGTCGAGGTGCCGGCCGAAGTATGCGCGGCCGACCTGCGCTCGGCCGCGACTGCCCTCGAAGACTTGGCGGAGGACACGTACCCAAACACGCTGGCTTCTGTGGACCGAATGGTGCTCCTCGACATCGCCGGCTGGCTCCGGAGGGCCTCGAAGACGGTCGAGCCGCGCGACGTTGCAGACTGGGAGGCCGTCCAAGCGTTTCGGATCGACCGCGAGGAGCGAGCCTCCGATCAGCTTGTCGCTAGTCGGTACGGCGTTGGCGAAGCCACGGTGCGCGAGGCATCGTTTGCGCGACACACTGAGCGCAGCAAGCGGAGGATCGTGCGATGAGCGAGACTCAACGTCTTCGCCAAATGAATGAGACCGGGTCGCGGTGACCCGACCGAACGAACCAAGGAACAAGGAAAAAGAACCATGAAGAACACCTCCAAGACCGCCCCGAAGCTCGTCGCCGTTGCCGCGCCCGTCGCGCCGCTGGTCGACCGTCTCGCCGCCGCGAGCGCGACGAGGCCCGCGCCTAGCTTGCCTTCATCGAATCCGAATACGCCAAGGCGAACGAGGGCGAGATGACGAGGGACGGCATGGCGCTCCAGAACGCGGGTCTCAAGTACGAGTTACGGATGGCGGAGCAGCGCGAGGCTATCGCGAAGCGCGAGCGCGACGAGGCCGTGGCGCTGAATCAGGCGGTCAGCAGACTGCTCAGGCAGTACCAAAGCGACTACCACTACTGCGAAAGGCATGGACACGAGCAGAAGGAACCGTGTCCAGACTGCGTACAAGAAGCTCGCGAACTTCAGTGGGCTTGGGACTCGTGGACACCGGAAGACCGAGACCACGAAGTCTCGGCAGCAACGAATGCGCAACCGAAGAAGGGAACGAAGCCGTGACAATTGCTTGGATTGACATCGAAACGACGGGTCTCGACCCGCAAAAGGACTTCATTCTTGAGCTGGCGCTCATTATCACCGACACGAAGCTCGAGGTTCTTGAGCAGCAAACCTGGGTGCTGAACCCAGCTCCTGAGAACGAACTTCTCGCGCGAATGAACGACTGGGTCATCAAGACCCACGGCGAGAGCGGGCTTCTTCAGTTGGTCGGAACGGGCGCTCCAGCTGCGCAGGTCGAAGCTGAAGCTGCCCAAATCATCGCAAAGCACACCGGCAAGTACAAGCCGACGCTTGCAGGCTCAAGCCCCCATTTCGACCGAGGTTTCATTCGTTCGCAGATGCCGAAGCTGGACGATGCTCTCCACTACCGGCACTTCGACACGAGCGTACTTGAGAGCGCGTTTCGCATGTGGCGACCCGACCTGACGCAACCTCGAGACGGCCGGAACGTGGCTCACCGAGCCCTTGACGACATTCAGTGGTCGGTGAACTGCGCTCGCTACTACCGAGGGGTGCTTCAGGGCCTGTAGCGAATGACCGAGGAGCAGATCTGGACTCTGATCGTCGAAGACCGGCCGCGCGAGTGGCTGGTCTTCGTCGACGGGGCGTACTTCGCGCGCGAGGAATCGACGCTGGCGAGACTCGAGGGAAATGCGCAGGAGTGGCTCGTCGAGGCAATGGTGTGGGGCATGGAGTACGGCACCAAAAAAGCCTGCATCTTCGCTCGATGCGACGCGACAGATGAGCGAGTCTCGCGCGAAATCGAAGTAACCGTCACGCCTGAAACAGGCGTCTCGACGATGGCGTGACAGCGCAGTCAAAGACTCTTGACAAGCGCACCCGATGTTGACACCGTGTCAACATCTTCGTTGACTTGACTCTCAATCGGACATAGAGATGCACGACAAACGAACGACGGTGGAGGCAGTATCGCCGGGTTTTTACGGGCCGACTTCCCGGCCTGAAGCCGAGGTAGTTGTTGCACACGGCGGTCCTACGACCGAGGAAGGAAGTGCTTCGACGCTCGGTAAATCGCCCCGAGATGGGGCCAATCAGCATCCGCCCGGCGATGCTGCCTCGACCGCCGTTCGCGAAACGACCGTCATCGTTCGTGCGACCGCTCGCATGACGATCGACTTCATGGCCATGGAAGAGCCGGAGCGCATCCGCGTCCGGCAGCTTCTCTACGAGGCGCGCAGGAACTCGGCTGTTGCCGCGAATGCGGTGCTTCGAGCGTTCTGGCGTGCTGACGGCGACGCGCTCGATGGCTACATGGTCGAGCATGGCCACGGGCCGAAGAAGGCGGTCGACTGGCCCATGCCAAAGATCCAGAGCTACGGGCTCGCCCGTCTCGTCGCTCCGATGCTTCCGAGCGGCATTGGGTCGGCGGTCGCTCGCATGGCCGAGACCAAGTGGCGCCAGACTCGGTTCGAGGCCCTTGTCCGAAACACCGAAAAGCCCGCGCACTACCGCGAGACCAATCCGATCCCGATTCGGCAGCAGGACTACTCGTTAACGAAAGAAGACGGGCGCTGGTGCCTCTCCATGATGCTCCGGTCGGGCGAGCCTCGCGTGAAGCTCCCGCTCGACATTCGCGACTCGTTCCAGCGGTCCATCTTGGAGAACGTCTCCGAATGGAAGGGCAGCCGCGCGCTCGCGCGCAAGAAGGGCGAGAGCCGCGAGGCGTACAAGCAGCGCGTCTCTTCGCTGGAGGCGGCTCAGCGTGGCTGGGAGGCTGGCGAGCTTCGGATCGAGCAAGACCCGAAGCGCAAGGCGCGCTGGTACGTCCGCATGGCCTACAAGCGGATCGTCGACAAGCAGGCAGACGGCAAGCGGGCTTCCTTGCATCGGGGAATCAAAAACTTCCTCGTCTGCGTGACCGACGATGGCCAAGAGTGGAAGTACGAGGGCGCGGACATCGAGGCGTTCCTCGCGCAGATGCAGGCGCGACGCCGTCAGTACCAGCGCAACAGCCTCGCGTCGTCGCGAAGCGGCCACGGCAGGCGCGTCATCTTGCGACCCATCGACAAGCTGCAAGGCAAGGCTGACCGCTGGCGCAGGACCAAGAACCAGACCTTGGCGCGCAGGCTTGCCGAGTGGCTTCGGGACCGCGGCGTTTCGGTGCTCTTCATCGAAGACCTTTCTGGTATTCGCGCCGGCGAGCCCGAAAGGCTCGAGGGGGGCGAGCGTGTCTACAAGCGCATTCAGGAGTGGCCGTTTTACGATGCGGGTCAGCGCATTCACTCCTGCTGCGAAGAGCTAGGGATCAACGTCAAGACGGTGAGCCCAGCCTACGACTCGCAGCGTTGCCCTGTCTGCGGCGCCATTGACCCAGAGCACAAAGACCTGCGCCACTGGAAGCTCGCGTGCAAGTCATGCAGCGCCCGTCGCGACCTCGACGTCGCCGCCGCCTACAACGTGCTCGCGCGCGGGCTTGCGGTCCACGAGGGCAAGGGAGAGGATTACAAGGACATTGGCCGCGCCAAGCGCGCTGCCAAGGGCAAGAAGAATGCTGGTTGATGGTAAGGAGGCGTGGCTCGCTGCGCGCTGTCGCAACGATTGATTGGATGCTGATTGATGGAAGGTTGTCTAGGCAGACGCCAAGACCAGTCATCCCGCAACGTCGCAACGGATGAATGGATGCTGATTGATGGAAGGGCGGTCCTGTCTCCGCTGATCGACGCGGTGCGGAGGGTCGCAACGGATGAATGGATGCTGATTGATGGAAGGACCGGCGCGCAGTGTCGCGCGTAGCGTGACGGTGTGTCGCAACGGATGAATGGATGCTGATTGATGGAAGGCCAGTTGCGGTTCCCGCCGCCTCGTCGCAACGGATGAATGGATGCTGATTGATGGAAGGGAGGCGATTCTCACCCAGGTGCGGACCGCCAGATTGGTCGCAACGGATGAATGGATGCTGATTGATGGAAGGCGGGTCCAGAGGGTAGTGGCAAGACGACGTTCGCGGCGCGTCGCAACGGATGAATGGATGCTGATTGATGGAAGGCTGTCCAAGCAGACGCCGAGACCAGTCATGCCGCAGCGTCGCAACGGATGAATGGATGCTGATTGATGGAAGGGCTCACTCTCGGGGCAGAGCGGCGACCTCGCGACCTGTCGCAACGATTGATTGGATGCTGATTGATGGAAGGGTCCTATGCCGACGCGGGTGGGTGGTCGGGCCGTGGATTCGACTGGGCCAACTGTAACCTTGAAGTAGAATGAAGCTATCTTTCACAGGATTGTTCTCTGGAGCAGGTGGGCTAGATCTCGGATTCGAGATGGCAGGTTTTCAGCATCTCTATTCATCCGATATTGACGAGTGGAGCGTGAGGACGCTCCGGGATAATAGGCCGAAATGGGATGCGAGCGAAGCCGATGTTAGGGAGCTTACAGCGCGTGACCTTCCAGACTCAGACGTGATGCTCGCGGGATTCCCCTGCCAAGGGTTTTCTCTTGGAGGCAACAGACAAGAGGATGACGAGCGGAACTTCCTCTTCAAAGAGGTTGTCCGGCTCGCTAAGACCAAGAAGCCGAAATTCGTGGTTATCGAGAACGTCCTCAATTTGAGGACGATGAAGGAGCCGACCAGCGGCAAGCCTTTCGTTGACGTGATTACCGAGCACTTCGAAGCACTAGGCTATCACGTCAAGCACAACATCTTCCGAGTCTCTGGCTTTGGTGTGCCCCAGACCAGAAGGCGATTTATCTTCATAGCGAGCCTTGATCCATTCCCGAAGATGTTTCACTGGCCATCACCCGAGCCTGACACGCCTGCATCAGCTTACCTGGGCGACATTGCCGCTAATCCATTTATCGCGCTCCCCAACCACTCACCAGAGTGGGGATTCAACAGTCGCGTTCACCAGGAGACAAATCAGCCTTTTGATCCCATGGAAGAGCCCGTTCCATGCCGGTTCTCTAGGACAGGATCTGATGGCCACCCGATCAGATCACTTGATGCACCGTTTCCGGCGATTGACACGGCAACAATTTGGGGTTGGGCACAGGGCAACGTCGTTGCGGAGCGCAAAGATAAGGATCGAGTCAACGGGTCTTTCGTCCGCAACAGGGATACAGACCTCAAGTTGTGGCGAATCAGTGCAAGTCGTTTGAGGAGCTTTACGGACAGGGAGTATGCTCGTTTGCAGACTTTTCCTGACTCATGGGTATTTCACGGAGGGAATAAGCGCCATATTCACAAGCAGATTGGCAATGCAGTTCCCGTCCAATTTGCCTTCCGGATAGCTCGTTTCCTAAAAGCAATCAACAAAGCTCAAGTTTCAGGCAAGGTGATGGAGTCTTTTTCTCGGAACCGGGCATCACAAATTGAACTGGAACTATAAGAAGCCCAACAAGGCGGTGGACTCAACGCGCTACCGCGCGTGAGTCACCTTTGACGTTAGACGCCAGCACCTGTGAACCGATGGAACATCCCCGCATCGCTGGAAGAGGAGGTCCTTCGACGCGACCGCAATTGCATCTATTGCGGTGTGTCCTTTTCCGTTGCATCGCCGCCAAGATGAGGGCGATCGACTACCTCTACTCCGGCGATCACGGCGAGGATTCGTTCCTGCAGGCAATGGAAAGGGCAAAATCCGAAGGCCACGACGAGTAGGCTACTGTCGATGAGGCAAAAGTCGTGGCAGAGCCTGCTTTTCAAAGTGAGGCATCTCAGCCTTGAGGTCGAAGATCGGCAGGAGCTGATCCGGGAGAACTCGGCTGAGTTTGAGCGACGGGTGCTTCGAGAAATCGGCGACCCGGTGCCAGCCGAACGTTCTTCGCCTGAGCAGGAAATAGCGTCCGCGAGCAAAGAGCTTGCGCGCTCGGAGCCAGTCGGTGACCTTCCTCCGCCCGCCGACGATCAACCCGAGGCGGCGGTGCCGGAGGGCATCCCTGATGCAGTGCGTAGGCTCTGGAAGGCTGTGGCGCTGAAGAGCCATCCTGACCGAGTCGGTTCCGACGGCGAGCTTGGGAGGCTTTACCGCGTCGCATCTGCCGCCTGGACCGCGCGAGATTTTGCAGGGCTTCTCGGCGTAGCCCTTGAACTAGGACTTGCGATCGAGCCCGACGAGGCCTTAGGTAAGGCGCTTGCCGAAATCGTTTCAACGCAGGAAAAGCGTCTCGCAGAGCTGGAGCAAATGGCTATCTGGCAGTGGATTCAAGCAGACCCTGCCTCCAAGCCCGACATCGTCAAGCGTACAAGCGAAATCGTTGCTGCGCGCCGACCATAGTAGCTTCCCCATGAGTCTTCCGATGAACTTCGACCCGTTTGAAATCCCGCCGGATGCGCCCACGCTGCCGGATCAGCGCGCGTCCACCAAGGCAAAGCTGAACGAGATGCGCGAACGTGCTGCCCGCATCTGCGAGGTGTACGGACCGGCGCTCGAGGGCCCCATCCTCGCCCAGAAGATTCGCTCTCTTCCCGACCTCGACTAGCCATCGGGCCACTCGCCCGCCGCTAGCGGGGTGGTTATCCTTTGGCTCCATGCTTGAGAAGGTGACGGGGCGCGTCGTCCAGACGCAGATTTCGAACGAGTCGGATCGTGAATTCACGATCATGCTCGGGCCCCCGCCCGATCTGGTTTGGTTTCGCGCGTCTGGAAAGCCGCCGCATTTGGGCCAGCTGGTAAGCGTACTCGGCGAGCCGAAGAGCAAGGAGATCGTCGAGACCGGGGACACCAAGGGCTCTATCACCGAGCTTCTGCCGAAGAGCTGGAAGATCGACGCATCGGTCTATCCGAGCAGGTACGTTCCCTCGGCGTGGCTCGACCACGTCAAGGCCGTCATGGCGAGGCCGCTTTTTCGGTATCAGGCCGAGGGAGCAGCTTGGATCTCAACTCGAATCGCTGGAGGGGCTGGGTGCATCCTCGGCGACGAGCCGGGCGTCGGAAAGACGGCGCAGACGATTGCGATGCTCTGCGCACTGAGGCCGTTTCCGGCCATCATCGTGTGCCCAGCTTCGCTGAAGCAGCAGTGGGCGCGCGAGTTCGGCGCCGCCAAGCGACCGCCGCGGGTCTACGTCGTCTCGGGGACGAAGGAGCGCCTACCTCGGGACGTCGATGTCTACATCATGAACTACGACCTGCTTTACGGCCGTGAGGCGGAGCTGCTCTACCTCAATCCACGGCTCTATGTGTTCGACGAAGCCCAAGAGCTGAGAAACCCGGCGGCTCGAGGTCGACACCGTGCCGCCAGCGCCACGAGGCTCGTGCGCCAACGCGGCCAGGGCGCGCTGCTTCTCACCGGAACGCCTATCGAAAACCGCCCCGCGGAGCTTTGGCGACTTCTGCATCTCACGGAGCCGAGGCGCTGGCCTCGGCTTGACGAGTACGTGCAGCGATACCTAAAACCAGCCCGAGGAAAGGAGGTCGGTCGCTCGGTCAGGACGACCGCGGGCAAAGTCGAGCGGCTCAACGAGCTTCACACCCTGCTTGACCAAGCCATGCTTCGAAGGCTGAAAGCAGAGGTCTTGCAGGACCTGCCACCCAAGAGCCGGAGATCGGTTCTGGTGCAGCTCGACCAAGCCTCATTGAAGCATTATCGCGCCGCCGAAAAGGACGTCGTGGCGTGGCTCGAGGCGCTCGGCAAGTTTGATCGCGCCGAGGAGGCGAAGAAAGCACAGTCGATCGTCAAGCTGACGGCGCTGCGCCGGATCGCCGCCATCGGAAAGCTCCGCGGGGCGGTTCCGGACTACCTCGCCAGCTGGTTCGACACGAACAGCCGGGAGCCGCTCGTCATCTTTGCCTACCACCGCGACGTGTTGCTGGGGCTTTGGCGAATCTGCCAGCGACTGGGCCTTCGGACGGTTGGAATCGGCGGTGGAGAAACGAGCGAGAAGCGCCAGAAGGCCGTCGACGCGTTTCAGGATGGCCGGGCCGAGGTTTTCATCGCACCCATTCGAAGCGCCGGCGTCGGGCTCAACCTGCAACGCGCGTCCGAGGCGCTGTTCATCGAGCGGACGTTCACGCCAAGTCAGCTCATTCAGGCCGAAGACCGTGTCCACCGCCTGGGAACGTCGAAGCCCGTCACGATCACCTATCTTGACGCCGCGGGCACCGTCGACGAGCACTTGGCCGCAGTTGTTCAAGCCAAGCAGGCACTCATCCGGGCCGTCGTCGACGACAACCACGAGCACTCCGAGACCATGAGCACGGCCGAGGAAGTCGTGGCGACGCTGCTACCGAAGCAGTGAGGCTGCGACATGGCGGGGCTCGCGCTGGTCACTCCGCCTCCGGCTTGCGGTTGGACCCAGCCGGTGAAAGCCTCTTGGTATGCCATCAGGTGAACAGCATACCGCAGCGATTGACCTCGTTTCCAATGCCTTTTTCTTGATCACCGAGCTGTCACGTCGGTACGATTCGCGCCGATGAAGCGAAACCGGATGCGCCGAAATGGGCGGCTCTCGCAGGCGGAGATTGACCGTCTCGGACGCGCCTACCTTGAGGGCAAGGACATGTCGAACTCGCGCGAGGTTCGAGCGATGTCCGATGCCTACGCGGACAAGGTTCAGCGCGACTTCCGAAAGCTTCAGAAGAAGATCCGAATTGAGTTCACCGACCGCGATCCGTACCGGGCGTTCGAAGAGCTAGCGAACGACGTGATGGTGAACAAGCGGATGTACGTGTACACGGGCTTCAGTGACACGCCGCTTTGGTCGCCGGAGGTCAACTGGATGGCCCGCGCGACGCATGACTACGACCACGTCATGGCGAACACTGACTTTTCCATCCCTGGCGAGCTTGCGGCCTATCAGTACGCGGTGACGCAGGCGCCGCTTCTTGAACCGCTCATTCTGTCGGAGGTCGCCCTCCAGGCCGCATCGACGCAGGTGCTCGGTGGTCAGTTCGCGGCGGGACAGCAGAAGGTCGTCCTGCCCGAGTACGAGATCGTCAAGCTTGCAAGAAGCGCTACCCGCAATCCTGGTCGCCGGCAGCAGAAGCGCGAGGCGTATGCGGTTTGGGATACCGCCGGCGCGCTCCGGTACATGCCCAAGGACGACGCGATTGCCATTCTGGCGGCCTCCGGAGTCTCGTTCGAAGACGCACTCGTGCTCCTGAAAGCAAGCGAAGCGGTTGAACGCGCTACGTGAGGTGCTCTTCGCTCCAAGCTCTGGCTGCCCGGACTGCGCTTCGTCCTGATTGGGTCGCCATCACCCGCCGGACTACCTCGCGGGCACCTTTTGGCGGCAAGGCGCGTCCCTCTTCGTCCCGACCTCGCGTTGCCGGCGCGCGACCTTCGCTTCGTTCGTAGGGGATTCGGACCCGCGGCGAGTACTGGCCCGCGGTGAGGTCGACAACGATACCAGTCGGCACATGCTCAAGAAAGTAGTGCGGGCCGCCCTCTGGCCACACGCGCTCGGGAATCGACCGCCACTTCCAGCCCCGGTCAGAGCCTCCCAGCAGGTACCAAAGCGCCCCTGAAGCATTCACGCACTGCCCCGTGAGCGGGTTGCACGTTTCCTCGGCGAGCGCTCGCCAACCCTCGGTGAGCAGCTCTGGTGAGAGCACCTTGACGATTTGCGCGGCTAACCGTGCGACTGGAGCTGGAAGACTCATCGGTCAAACTGCTGGGACACGAATGCGGCGCCGTACAACACCAAAACGGGTGCGATAAAAATCAGGTTCAAGGCAGTGGCGCCCGCAAGTGCCCAGGCGGCGCGCCATGGCAACCGCAGCTTACTTCAGATCGCGCTGGTACTCGCTGAAGATCGCAACCAAGCCACGGGTGTAGTGGCCTTCGTCGGCGGTGTAGTACCCGGCCTGCTTCAGCCGGCGGCTGAACTCCACCGGGGCGCCAGCCTCGACCGCGGGCCACGCCGACGCAAAGCGCTTGCGAAGCAGATCAAAGTAATCGTAGGCCCCGTCCTTCAGCGTGTCATAGGCTCGAAAGCAGCAGCCAGGGTTGTTCGGGTAAAACCAGACCTCTTGAAGTCCGTTGGCTAGCGACTTCGTAATCGCAGCATCCTGACCTTTGCCGTCTGCTCGAGGCTTTGCCGCTTCGACGCTCTTGTTCGCCGTGGAGGCAGACAAGATCTCGTTGCACGCAAAGAACGTCCATGACCGGCCGTCAGAGCCGTTCGGGCGCCCCTTCTGGTTGCCCATGTTCCAGTTCCACATGCTCCTGCCTCGACCAGTCTCAAGGGCCCATTGCGCCAAGAGAACCAGCAAGCTTTCCCGCTTAGGCTCACTGCCAAGCCGCTCGCACCAGACTGCTCGCAGCGCCTCGTAGATCTCAGCGGCAGATGCAGGCGTCTTCTGCGCCGCGATGAAGCGCGCTGCGCCGGTCGCCGCCGGCTGCGACGGGCGAGCAGCTGGCCTCTCAGCAGCCTGCCATGTTTTCGGTCCGACTACGCCATCCGCGGTCAGGCCAGCCTTGGTCTGCCACGCCTTCGTAGCCGCCTCCGTCTTCGGACCAAAGATGCCATCGGCTGGCGAGATCCCAATCAGTGCCTGCCAAACCTTGACTGCTTCGCCGCGGTCGCCCAAACGAATCGTTGAATTCATTGTTCCTCATCTCGGGGCTTCAGCAGCCCGAACACTTGAAGTCTCTTGCGCCCAGTCGGGGCTTTTTGGCTTGTTGCAGGACAAGCCCATGGCAGATGCTACCGCGAAGACCGCGAAAACGAAGCCCACCATCGCTGGCACAAAGTCTTCCCGACGCAGCAGCCAACTCACGGCCGAAGCTCCTTTGAAAACCCGCCCAGATGCGCGCAGCGTTCGCAGTGCGGGTCGTGGCAAAACTCCTCATGCCGCGCGTCAACGAGTTCTGCGACGGTCGGCTGCTCAAGCGACGCCGGCTCGTGGCTATACGGCAGAGCATCCAACCATTCGGCGGGAATCTGGGTCATCCGACGAACAAACTCAGCATCAAATTCGCAGCTGTGAAGCTCCGACTCGACGTTGCGCTTTGCAACGTTGCATGCGTCGTCTTCGTCTTTCGCCACAACCACAAGCTCAAGCGAGACGCGTACCACGTAAACGTTTGCAGGAGTTGCCACGGCGACCGATCCTAAAGGGATGTTACCACTGTGTCAACAAGGCTCACATGAGATTGGAGTTGTTTAGGCTGAAGTAGCCGTCGTGAGCGACGATGATGTGGTCAATGAGCGAGATGCCAACGCAGGCGAGAGATTCCTTGGTCCGCTGGGTCGTCTGGACGTCTTCGGGGCTTGGACGGCGGCTGCCCCCGGGATGATTGTGCACCAGAAAGACCCTGGGCGCCCCCGAAAGGAAGGCGACCTTGATTAGTTGGCGAACCTCGACCTGTGCGCTTGACATGCCGCCGACCGCGCTCTCGTGAATCGCCATGAGCCTGAGCTGGTTGTTCACCGCGATGACCACCATGTGCTCTTGGTCGGCCTGCTGAAGGTGCTTGCAGAGCGCAAAAACCGCTTCAGGGGTGCTCACCATGGGAGCTTCCGACGAGTCATAGTCGGTTGCTCGGATGAGCGCTGTCCGGACCAGAAAGCCTTCAAAGCCTCCGTAAAGCTCCAGCGCAGGCTCTTCGAAGAAGCGCTTCGCCTTCTTCTTGCGGGGCTTACCCTCGTTCGGGCGAAACTTCGCCGCTCCGAGGCTTTCCTGCACCAGCTCTTCGGTCGGAACGTAGAGAACTTCGTCTGCGCCGTCTCTCTTCGCCATGGTCTGGCCTCAGTAGTTGCCGCCGCTAGCCCAGTCGATGCCGAAGAGGTCTCCCTGGGGGTTTTTCGTGAGCCCTTCGAGGTGGCCGTAGATGAGGTCCATGACGAACCTTCCTGCGCCTTCCTCGTCAAAGTCCTTGCCGTCGATGACCGCGTTGATGGTCTCTGCCTTATCGACCAGCATCTGGCCGATCAGCTCGTCGATCGTGTCCTTGGCGTCGAGGTACGTAATCATGCAGGCGTTCTTCGATCCAATACGCCAGATTCGGTCTTCCGCCTGCACCAAGTCGCTCGGGCGCCACGCGCGCTCGATGAAGAGCGACTCGCTTGCGGCGGTCAAGGTAAGCCCGACGCCTGCCGCCTGAATCGAACACACGATCACGTCCAGCTTTCCGCTCTGAAACGCGTCCTTCGCGCGCGTTCGGTCGGCCTCGCTCTGCCCGCCGATGATTGTTCCGACCCTGAAGGCCCTTTTTCCGTCCTGCGGCGAGTCAAACTCCATCTTCCGGAGCCGGTCAGCGATGACCGACGTCACGTCTTGGTGGTGAGCGAAAACGCACAGCGGTCGACCCGTGCCCTCGCAGTGGTTGACGATCCACTCCACCGCCGCATCCACCTTGGCAACGGCCACAAAGTGGCGAAGCGTCGTGAGCCTAACGAGCGCCTCGGCCTGCTTGGCCTTCTTCAAGGCGTCGACGCCGCCGTTCTCGTGGACCCACTTCAAGAAATCCTTTGCGGCTTCACGATACGACCGTGCCGCATCGTGCGGCAGCGGGATCATGATGGTTCGACGGCTCTTCGGCGGAAGGTTGAGAATGTCCTTCGTTCGGCGGAGCATGTACCGACTCGTTAGAATCGAATGAAGCTCAGGCGCGTTGCTCACGCCGGAAAAGTCGTACATGCGGATCCTTCGACCGCCCTTGACGATTTGGTCTTTGAGCTTGCCGTCGCAAAAGCGCATGCCGAAATCGACGTAGCTAGACCAGCGCTGAGGGTCAACCATGAACAGCAGAGACCAAAGCTCGATGACGCGGTTCATGATGGGCGTCGCCGTCAACATGAAGCGCTTCTCCGGCCCCTTCTCGAGCAGCTGATGGACTGACTTTGCGCGCTGTGAGCCCTCCAGCTCTCGATTCTTGCCGCGCTGCTTCATGTTCTTCAGGTACTGCGCCTCGTCGCAGATGACCGTCCGAATGTCGAGCTTGAGAAGTTCGTCGAGGTGGTCCTTCAGAATGTCGTAGTTGATGACGATGACATCGGCCGCCTCGTATTCGGACTGCTTGTAGGGCTTGGTCCCTGCAACAACCAGCACCCGATATTCCGGGCGCCACCGATTCATCTCTCGGCCCCACTCCACGCGCATCGCCGCCGGGCAGACGACAATCACGCGAGCATCGGAAGCGACGCAAGCCTGAAAGGTCTTTCCGACGCCGGGCTCGTCGCCGAGAATGCCCGACTTGACGCGGTCCAGCCAGCGCACGCCGTCAACCTGATGCGGAAATGCGGCATCTGGGATTGGCCGCTGTGGCACATCTGGAGCAGGTGGCGGCAAAGGAGCGTCAAACCGCTTGGCCTCTTCGCTTCGCGCCGCGTGGTCGGCCTTCGCCGCCGCCTCAACCTTGGCCTGGGGCAAGTAGCGTAGGCGATTGAACCCAATGAACTCGTAACCGCGCTGGCCCGGGATGACGAGTCCGGCCGAGGGATTTTGCGGGTTGTGGCTCACCCAGCCGACAACCCGAACGTTTCCCTCGGGGTCGAGCACCTTCATGCCCTTGTCAAGCTTCGATGGCTCGACGCCCCACGCGGACTCGCCCGTCGCCTCCTTCGGAGCGGGCGCAGGCGGGGTAGGCGGAGGCGGCAGCTCAACGACAGCTGGGATCGCTTCCATCGTCCCGTCGAGGCCGATCATCAGCTGATCGGGATAGAAGTCCGCAAGCACCGACATGAGCTGAGGCAAGCTCGACTCAGGGACGGTGTTCACCTTGCGCATGCCGTCCCAGCGACGACCAGGAACGTCGCGCAAGCGCGTGACGAAATCGGGGTTGTATGGCGACACCAACTCAATCCGACCGTCGGAGAGCCTCGTAAGTCTCAGCGTTGCCTTTTTGAAATCCTTGCCGAGATACCGGTATTCCAGGCGGTCGGCCATCTTGAGGTAGCCACAAGCGACCACAATCTTGCAGACTGCTGCAAGCATCTTGCTGCGGTCTTGGTCGGGGTAGCTAATCGCGACTGACGCTTGGTAGACGGCCTTGTTGACGATGTTGCGCGCGTTGAGGCTCTCGACCGCAGCCGCCATCGCCTCTTGCAGGCGTGCTGGCGCAGCCGCCATCGCCGCCTCAAGCTGCGCCGCGTTCACCGGCGCATCGACAGCCTGACCGCCCATGAACTTCTCGGCGCAGATAGGGCCAATGCCCGTCTCTCTCGAGAGCGCGTCCACCAAAGACCGCCCGCAGGCGCAACAATGGCTTGGCGGTAGCTCGATGCGCTCGCCGCGCTGCACATACTCAACGTCGCCAAACCCCTCAGAACTCATCTCAGCCTCCGGCAGCGAGCGTGTAGGCGGCCAGCATCTGTAGGTAGATCCCCTCAACGAAGTTCGCCCTGTCGTCGAGGTCCCCGCCCTCTGGGCTATCGCCCTTGTACGCCGCAGACTCCGCTCGCAGCTCCTTCAGGTGCGCGTGAAGCGCGTCGCACGCAGCCTTGATCGGCATCTCGATGCCGTAGCGCTCCATCAGCTGGTGGTGCAGCTTTGCAAGCTCGGCGGTCTCCTGTGCTTGACCCGTTCGGGTCGTCCGATTCCGAATCATGACCGGCATCCTAGGCTCCCTTCACCTCGAAGAGAAGTCTCGCTCATGGCTCCATGCCATTCCAATCCGTTTCTCGCGTCATCACCCGAACTTGGCGTCCGTCTGCCAAAGTCTCGTGGCCGTTACCGAAGCCAACAAATCCAAACTTCCCGTAGAACCGAGCCACCCGATCGAACTCCTCGGGCCGGGCGTAGACCTCGAGCCCAATCAGCGTGACGCCCTCGGACTCCATCGCGAAAATCGCCTCTGCAAGCAGACTTGATCCGTTGCCAGGGCGAGACGATTCTACCCAATCAATCCAGGCAAGACGGTCCTCGCCGCTGCTCGACAATATCTTCGCCGCATCGTGCTGCGCCTCGAACTCAGCCCGATTTCCAAGAAATGCAATCAGCTGACCGCGCTCGTCTTTCAGACAGAGCTTCCTCACTCGTCCGAATCTTCGTCGTCTGCTTCGTCGTCTGCTTCGTCTACGACGACATAGTCGCTGTCAAGATGACTGATCCAGAGCGTGAGCGCGTGCCGCAGCAGTACCGCCGTGCTCCGGTTCAAAGTGACCTCTGGCTCGGTCGAGAGCCGCGGCTCTACCCGCAGCACGGCACAGCCGTCTTGCTTGCGCGACTCTGCCAGAACGACCTTCGTCCCGAGGCCATCAAGCAACGTAACCGATGGGAACATGTATTCGCCCGTCATTGCGCCGCACCGTCCTCAAACTCAGCGTCCGCAACTTCCTGACCCTGGCCCTGCTCCCAGGCATTCATCTGCTTCTTGTAGAGATCACGGAGCTTTGCGACCTCATCTTTGCGCATCAGGTGCTGCTCGCGGTGAATCTCCGCGGCAACCTTGACGAGATCGTCCTTGCCCCAGCTCGTCTTCAGCATGTTTTCGTACTTTGCCGCAACCTGAGACGACTCTGACTGCGCCGCGCTCTCCGTACGCCTGCCGCCGCGCTCCTCACGCTCAACCGCGCGCGAAGCTGCGTCCATGCATCGGTCCTGGAGCCACTGCGGCAGAGCCGCGCAGATCACATTGCGGATCGCCCGCGATTGCCCGTTTGAAAAGGCCATGTCGTCCCAGCGCTGCTGGTCGTATTTGCCCGGTGGCGCCGATCGGTGCTGCCGGTAGAGGCGGGAACAGGTCGCGCCCGACTCAAGATCGACAAGCGTCGCCTTAAACGTGTAGGCCTCCTCCGTCGTGTCGACCAGATCCACGTCGCAGACCGCGTTTCCCCAGGCGCGGAGCAGCATGTACGCGCCGTCGACCGAAACCCCCTCGATGGCCTTTTTGCCGCCTGACTGCTTGTCGTTGACTTCCCAGCCGTAGGCATAGCGGTCGCCAAGCAACGAGGCTTCGACGATGGCACGCTGCAGAACCTGACCTCCGGGGCGGTCGATGGTCCCGATGTCACGCTTGACTTGGACGCTCATAGCGGTCTGGTAGGCGCCACCAACTCGCATGAGCGCCTGACCGTGTCCCACCTGCCCACCAGTGGCAGCTCGAGCCATGTCTGCCTCGCTCATGCCGTCTTGGTTCCTGCGCGCAAGTTGCTTGTTGCCATTCTGCATGACGAGGGTCCTCCTCCGGAGAGCACGATGATGGTCAGCCGACGGTCCCACGTCAAGAACAAGTTGACACCTTGGCAACCTTCTTTATGCTACGGACCCGCGCTCGCTTAAGGAAAGCCATGAAACGAAAGAAGAAACGAGCACGGCGGCTCCCATCGGAGGGCCCAGCTGCGCTACGATCGGCCCTTGAGGAGCGAAAATGGACCCAATGGAAGGTCGCCAAAGAACTGGGCGTCTCGCGCGCCACAGTGTCGAGGTGGCTGAGCGGTGAACGGGCGCCTGACAGAGAACACATGGGGTCTCTGCGAGAGCTTCTCGGAATTTCACCTGATGTTTGGGTTTAACGACGAATCCGATGGCAATCCAAGTTGCGCGCAGGGCGTCGGGCGAGCTTAGCCGTACCGGCCTGGAGCTGAAGCTGCTCGCAGAGGCCTGGGCCAGAAAGCCGGACGGCGATCGGTTCGTTCGCAGTCTGGCCACGTTCCTTGGCTCAAAGAGTAACAAGGGAACCCAGCGGGTCTACGGCTTCGCGATCACCGAGTTTTTCGCTTGGTTCAAGACGCTGAAGGGCTTTTACCCGACTCCCGGGGAAGTTCGCCGGGAAGATGCGGCGCTCTTCGTCAAGTGGCTCCAGGAGCGAGCGCTGGGCGTGGATGAGCAGCGGCTGGCGCAAGATCCCGACCGGCTGCTGGACCTGATTGCCTATCGTTTCATCAAGAAAAACCCCGACAGTCGCATCAGCGCAATACGTAGGGAGCTTCTGTCCGACTCAAGGCTTTCGACGATCGTCGAGTTCACGGTCCGAGGAATCCGCCAAACCGCCCGCGTGCTCTCGATTGAGGCGAGCGAGCCTCGTGGCGATGAGCTTGAGTCGTTCCGCGAGCAGTACGGTAAGGACCCCGAAAGCGCGTTGGACTTGAGGCTCGCGTGCTTGTGCCAGCACAACCTGCTCCGGCGGTCGCCATCAGTTCAGGAAATTCGCGAGGGTTTCGTTGATTTGGGCCTTGAGAAGCCCGAGCAGGCCCAGATTGGATACCGCGTCGACCCAGAGGTTTTTCGCTACTGGGCGAACGAATACACGGAGAGCCGGGGCGGCGATAGGGCCGGCACGATCGTTACCAAGCTAAGCGCGCTCTCGAGCTACTGGAACTACCTCGTTAAGAGCACCGGCGAAAACCAGCCGGGAAGCGAGGCGCTGCTTCGATTCAACATCTGGCGCGAGCTGCTTGGCAGCATTCGACCGACGGCGCTCAACCGGGCTCAGGCCCATCGTGAGGAGTCGGTTCCAGATCGCCAGCTCTTCGTCCGCCTGCTTTCGGCGACCTTTGAAAGAAGTCACCGCTCGGACTCGGCGAGGGCTGCGGAAGCCTTCCTTGAGGGCGCAGACGTGCGCTCAAGCGAGCTTGCGACGCCCTCAAAGTACGACCTCAGGGATCGGGCAGTTCTGTCGTTCCTCTATTGGACTGGCGTGCGAGCCGAAGAGCTTGGGAGCATTCGGCGGGAAGACCTCAATCCCAAAACGGGCATCGTCGCGGTGACGGGCAAAGGGGACAAGCGCCGCAGCTTTCGCGTGCCGGATCCTGCGCTCATGGCCATCTACGAGTTTCAGAGGGCCATCGACAGCGCCGAGAAAGCAACCGAGCTAGTTGAGCTTCTCCGCGAGCCCACCGCGCCTCTGTTCCCGCCGCTGAAGCTCTGGGGACGCGCTCAGAAAGACGTTGGTGCCCCAGAAGACCTGACAGGGCTCACGCCAAGTGCGATTGCGCGCCTGCTTCACGACCGCGCTGAGGAAACTGGTATCGAGCGCGAGAGCGACGATTGGTACAGGCTTCACCCGCACGGGATCCGCCATCTTGCGGCGCTTGAAGCCAAGCGGCGTGGCGTAGACGTTGCCACGATTCAGGCGACACTCGGGCACGCGTCGCTCGCGCACACGGGTATCTACCTCGAGGTTCGAGACCCCGCTGAACGGTCGCTGCAGCCCGGCATGGCGCCGCCTCGGCCGGCTCCTCCGCCCGTCTTCGAAGCGCGCGCGGAAAGTCGACCCCCGGCGCCCACGCGCAAGCCAAGGACGGCGAAGCCCCGTCCGGAAGAACCGGAGCAAGCCGAAGAGCCGATCACGATTGAGCGCATCGAACAAGAAGAGCCGCTCATGGTCATCGAGCGTCCAGAGGCGCTTGTCGAAGAGCTTCTTGAGCCGTTCCCAGGTCTGCGTCCGTATGATGAGCCGGAAGATGAGGCGATCCAGCTTCTGCTAGACACCTATCGCGAGCATTGGGGCGAAGAAGCCCAACGGACGAACCTGCTTCGCGGCAAGCCTCAAAGCGGGCTCGTCGAGGAGGACCAATTTGCGGCGGGTGCGCTCGCGCACGCTTACGTCGGCAAAGACTCCTCCTTGCCTTGGTGGGCAGGGACAACCGGAGAGATGAGCGGCGAGTTTTCCTATCGTCCGAACCCGGCGTTTTCGGCGATGCCTATCTTGAGCCCGGCTCAGTTCTTGCCGACCGAAGACGGCCGAAATCCTCTCGCAGAGCGCTTGACGCGCGTCGCCTCTGAGTGGGCGGAGCAATGGGACGACGGGCGCGGCGGAACCGCCATCGGAGCGCTTCTTGAGTGGCTGAATGCCGCTGATGCCGTTAGCGAAGCATCGACAGCCGTTGTCGTTGAGCTGCGCAAAGGAGAGTGGATTCCGTTCAATAACAGACTGGTGGAGACGACCCGGCCTCCATCTATCTTGCGCGAACATGACCTCGGCGCTGTCGAGGCTTGGTTCCGGGCAACCGCATGGCAATGGCGCCCTCGACAGGGACGATTTGGACAGGGTACGGAGTTCGCGCCTCCTGACTGGTATAGGGAAGCCGATCCGCTTGCCAGCATGAATGACAACGATCGACGAGAGCTGCTCGACTGGACGCAGGTCCTTGTCGGCAACGCTCCAATCGACAAAACGAAGCGGTTCGGCGACCAAAGCCGTGCCGGCATCGGTCGCTTCATGGGCTCCCTTTGCTACTACGAGTGGTTGTCGCAGCAGGAGATCGAATTCGCCGAAGGGCGACTGAGACTCAGCAAAGAGGCAAAGCGCTCGCTTGAGCAGGCGGAGGTCAGCATCCGAGGCATCCTCTTGGAGGAAACGCGCAAATCCTCCGAGGCAATTCGTCAGGAAGCAGCCAAATTTTCCTACAGCGCAGCAAAGGCCGCGCGAAAGTCCGAGGGGCTTCTGGACGAGGAAGCGGAGCGGGGGCAGCAAGAACAAGAGACTGACGAAACCGAGGAGTCTGAGGGCGAAAAAAAGGTCGAACGAACTCTTTCGAGCTTCTACCTCAGCTTGGTCAAAAAATTCTTTGGTGCCGAGGCAGCATCGGATCCTGTCCTCAAGACCTACGCGCTCTGCACCCAGGGCGCCCCGCTCTCTGGCATTCGAGACTTTGAAGAGCTGTTCAGAATCGATCCAAAGGCCCAAACCATCGTCCACGACACGGCCTTCAAGCGAAGGTTTGCCCGAGAGCACAACGCTCACTCAGAGTGCGTTGCGAGGCGACTTGCCCGTCACTTATGGGAAGAGGGAGACCTCGACAAGAAATCGAAGCGCAAGCGATGGGCGAGCGACGAGACGCTGAACACGCTTCTTGAGTACCGGACTCCGTGCCCCCTTGAACTGGAAGATGAGCTTCTGGGCCTGAATCCTGACCTCCAGCTAGGAGCGGTCGGCACGCAGTTTGAGGTCATGAGTCAAGCGGACCGGAAGCCGCAGCGGACGATCATCCACCAAGTTCTCGACACTGAAGAAGCATCTCCCGAGCGAAAAATGATCGGCGGCGAGGAGGAAGCTGAGGCCGGACGGCCGAAGCGTCGCTACGTATCCAACCACGTGCCGTTTTGGTTTGCGGCTCGAATGGTTCGCAACGCGTACCGATGAAAAAAGCGGGCCGGACGCGGAGGAAGGACCCAGGACCGCGTCCGGCCCGCCAAGTGGCCCTACAAGAGCCTGCAACGCGAGAACCAGACAGGAGAAACGAGCGTGAACGCTGGCTAGACTACCTTCGGTTCGCCAGAAACGCAACCAGCCGGCTCGATCGCGATTTTCAGAGCGTACTTGTAGCCACGCTCTTGCTTGACGATCCAAGTCGCGGAAGCGCTTGCTGCGACATCGGCATCGTCAATTTGAAGAAACACCGCGACCGCGTCTCGAATTGCTTTCGTCGAGGCGGCCAGATTGTCGCTGTCTCGAATCGCACCCGGAGCGACGCGAGTCATGGTCACGACAAACGGAGGCTGAAGCTTGCTTTTGTCGATCCGGGCGGTTCTCAGCAACAGAAGCGTCAGCTCCTTCTGCTGCTTCGCGCGTCGGTGACGCGTGGCCCAATGGTCGCGACGGTTAAGCTCTGAGACCGTCTCAACGGGGACAACGACCGAAATCAGCGGTTCAGGCAACGTCTTTTTTGAGCTGCGGGCCGGGATTAACGGCGATCACAACGGCGGGAGGGTTGGAGCGACGCCGGCGACACTCGGCCGCCTTTTTTCGAATGGACTCTGGGCTCATTCGGTCTGGCCATGTGTCGATAAACGCCCCCGTGCAGGTCCGAACTTCCGCGATCGTCTCTGCCAACTTCACCGACTCATCCGCCGACTTTTGCGCCTTCATGTCAGTCCCCGTTGTAGGTAGTGCTTCCATTGGTGGACTGCTCTCCGCCGAGCATATCGCTCAGCCGACTCAAGGCCCTGGTGACCCGGTCTTGCAGGTCGAGCGCAAGCTCCGTGTAGGCCTTCGCGTCGTTCACCCGAGCTTCGCACTCTTCGCGGTAACGCTTGTTCGCTTCCTCGAGCCTCTTTTCCTGTCGCATGATGAAAAGAAGCTGAGCCGCGATGACCACGCCAGTAATGCCGTAGTCCGCCAGTCGGGTGAGAACGTCCAACACGGTTACGGAGCATACATGGAAGTGCCCCGTACTTCCATGGACTTACTAGCCCATGGTCATCGGCGTTTCGGACCCGCCAACCGGTTTGCAGCGAAGATCTCGAAGATGCTTCTGATGAGTAGCAGCTTTAGAAGGCTAAACAACTGAACAAAAAGGGCTTCTTCTGTCATGTTTAGAGCTTAATCGACGGGTCTGAAAATGTTCAAAAGAGCCGGCGTGCGGCGTGTTAGGCTAGTCGCGGAAATTTCCGGCCTGTTGGTGCTCGCCCTCGCGTCATTCCCGCCGGACTTCGGAGAACAGCAGCACGATGCATCGCGATGAGCGCCCCTTGAGCCCGCTCGACAACCCCGCTTTCCGGCGATGGTTCGTCGACTCGGCGGTTCGAGACCGGAGAGGCGATCCGCTGGTCGTGTGGCACGGCACTCCGAAACCGACGGACTTCTACGTCTTTGACTTCGACTACGCGATCGACTTGGGGATGCATTTTGGCTCTGAGGAAGCAGCCAAGGAAATCGCCAGCAAGAGGGGGTCGCTGCGGCCGTTTTACCTCTCCATCAAAAATCCGCTGCGGCTGGAAGATCCGGGCGACTGGATCACGCTCGAGGGGGCGCGGTCTGCGGACCCTGTTCCGACTCAGCTTGAGAAGCTTGGGCTCATCGAGCCAGACGAAGCGGAAACCCTTTTGGACTACCTCGCTAAGGTGCCGCGGAAGTGGGACGCGGGGTCTGTGGCGAAGCGCGTTGAGGCCTCAAGGGTTCTTCGGGATCTGATTTGGGACCTGAAGTTCGATGGAGTCGTGTACGAGAACCTGAGCGAAGACGAGGGCTCGACTGCGTGGATCGCGTTCTCACCCTATCAGGTGAAAAGCGCTGACCAGAACGAGGGCACGTTCAGCAAATCTGATCCCGATGTTCGAAAGAATCCCGGCCGAACTTTCATCCCACCAGCGAGGGTCGCGGCCGAGGCGCGCTACGGCCTTGAACTTCGGGCCGCGCAGCCCCCGTCGAATCGCTGTTGCACCGACGTGGGCCTGCGCCGGGCGGTCCAGCTCGCGAACCGACAGCCGGTGAGCGTCGACACGCTAAAGCGGATGCGCTCCTACTTTCAGCGCCACGAGGTCGACAAGCAGGGGCGCAACTGGGGCATCGACTCGAAGGGCTTTCAGGCGTGGCTCCTCTGGGGCGGCGACAGCGGCGAGGCTTGGTGTAACCGAATCCTCGATGAGCTGGGGGAGTAATCTTGGCCTCTAAAATGACGGCAGAACAGAGAGCTTTTCGGAAGGGTGCCGAGGCGATGCGCGCAGCTTGTCTAAAAATTTGCGACGAAGTGATCGAGCAAGCGCATCGCAATCAGTGGACACCTGGACGCATTATGACCGGCAAGGGTGCCGCAATCACGATTGAGAACCAAATTTACGAGATTTCGGCCGCCGACCCAAAAGGGCCAAGAAATGTCTAAAAAAACCTCTACCGAGCTGCGCGTCCTTGAAATCTACGAGGTTTTCCACGTCGGATACCTGAAGGAAGGACCGCTTCAAGCGGCGAAGGGAAAGCGGAGCACGTCTTTTGAGGGTCCGGGCCTGTCGGTATCGCTTGTTCCGACTGCTTGGCGAGCTATCGCCCGTCGCGGCGGAAGCCCACTCTTTGCGATTGAGCGACCGGATGGTCGACCGGGAAGATTCGCAGACCTAAGTCCCCAAAGCCTTCAAAGGCTAGCTCCGACGTTGATCGAGGCTGGACTTGTCGTTCCTGTCGTCTCCTACTTCGTGACGATCACGGACGAGGAGGGTGAGGAGGCGGGCGAAATCGAGTTTGATTCCTTGGAGCGGGCGCTTAAAGAAGCGGACGAAGACTCGGACATGGTCCGTCGTGGAACTGGCTTTCGCGCCACGAAAGCACTCAGTGCGTGGTGGAAAACCTTCTTCCGCGATGACATTCCAGACGCGCTTTCCATCGCGGCGCTCAGGTGGCTTGAGTCTGAAACTGACCTAGACGGCGCGTGGTGGGACGAAGTCCTCGACCCGTTGCGACTGTCGGCGCCGCGTGGGGTAATTTTCCGAAGCAAGCTAGGCGACTGGTCCGCCTTCGAAGTCGATTGGTCGGAAGCTCCTGATTACGATGATGATGATAGCTAGTGAGCCAATCATCGGAGACGCCATGAGACGAAACGACAAAGCGACGTTCAAGCAAGACCTCCCTGGCAAACGCTGGATCGCCGAGAAGCTCGAGGAGGCCGAGGAGGGCGGCGTCAACCGATGGGGCGTGCCTCGCAGGTTTGGGCCGGTGACGGGCTCTTTCTCGCGCGCCCTGCGGCTTCCCACGGCCATCCTGGCTCCTCTTCGAGGCCAACGGGGCGAGCAGGACGCGCCCAGGCAGAAGTCGCTCGACTACATCCTGGGGAACTGGGACCGGCTCAAGAACGAAGCCGTCTACGTCGAGGTCGACCCGTTCGGCCAGCCATGGGTCAGCGAGGGCAACCACCGCATCATGGTGGCTGCCGAGCTTGGCGAGCCCAACGTGCTGGCCGAGGTGAAGTACTTCAGCGGCTCGCAGCTTCGCTGCCCGGCCGAGTGGCGACCGAAGCAACTCTTAGAGTACGACGAGAACGCGGACGTTCGCATGACGCCAAACGCGCGGATGAGCCCCGAAGAGCTTCAGCGCGAGCTGCTGCACCTTCTAAATTCGCCGCTGGATGCGTACGACTTCTTCCCGTACATCGGCGAGTACGCGGAGGAGCATGGGCTCGACCCCGAGGATCCGTATGGGGTTGCCGATGACCCGAAGGCTGCCGCAAAGTTCATGCAGTGGGTGAAAGCCAACGACATTCACGGCCGCTGGATGCGAGAAGACCCGACCTCGGTGCCTCCAAAGCTTACCTTTTCCGACGCCCGCGCGCTTCCGGAAGGGAGCTGGCTCATTCACCACTCGGACGCCTACCTTGACGAGTTCGGCCAGGGCGCCACGTATGACCGGCTCGGTCTTTCCACTTGGTTTACCGAGAAGCAGCGAAGCGGAAAGCTCAACCTTGACGACGAGCTGAGCCCCATTGAGCGCGTCTACGTGTTCGCGTTCACGCCGAAGAATGACCCGGCCATCAGCCGGTTCGGGCTTCCGATGGCTTCTGGCTACGGCGAAAACTGGTACTTGTTTCGCTCCGACGCCGCTGTCCTCGCGTACCACAACGACGACGAGCAGTGGCAGGTCATCTTCCCGGCCGGCTCGGAATACGACCTCATGCGCGTCTACATCAACGACAACGCCACATGGTCCGGCGAGGTCATGGGAGAGCGGGTCGAAGGCGACACGTTCGACGAGTTTCTTGAGGCTGTCGAGGCGACGCTTTGAAGCGCAATCGTAGCCAAGCAAGCCCGCTCGACAACCCCGCCTTCCGGCGCTGGTTTGGCGATAGCGTCGTCGTGGACGAAAACGGCGAGCCGCTTGTCGTCTACCATGGCGGGTTTGATGTGATTGGTTCCGAGTCTGGATCTTTCAGGCTAAGCGAGGACGGCCTTCTCGGTCCTGGGATCTATTTCACTCCTGAGCGATCCTTCGCAGAGTCTTTTCTTTGGAAGCAGCGAGGAGGCTCAGCGAGCGTCGGCTCGTTTTTCCTGCGAATCGAACGACCTCTGGCCGTGTTTTCGGACGAGCCATATGCTGCCATCGGCGAGCGGATTCGGCGGAGCTATAAGAGAGGGTTGATTGATGGTGTTCTTCTCTTCAACAGGTCTGGCCCGATTGAGGAAATTCTCGTCTTCGACCCGCGCCAAGTGAAGGCTGCCCTTGCCAATGACGGCAGCTTCGACTCGGAGAACCCCGACGTGCGACGAAACCCGAGCAGAACCCTTTCTGCCGAGGAGACGGCTGACGAGTACGACCGTGGGCGCGCAAACGAGTTTCTGACGGGCGGGTGTCTCGACTGGGCTCAAGCCTATATGGATCACATGGACGGGGGCTCGCTTGTCGGAGTCTACGTGAACGGCTCGATGGAGCATGTGATGGTGAAAGACGGTCGGGCAACACGAGATGCGGTGGGCACTCATACCCCTCGAAACGTGATCGCTTGGTTTCAAAAAACTTGGCGAACGAAAGACGTAAAGCTTTCGGAGCCACGACAAAAAGACCTGCGGCTTCTTGAGACAGACGACGACCGATACGCCGAGGCGGTAGCCGACGTTTTCAACGAATACCAGGACGACCCGAAGTTCAAAGGGTGACTTCCGCTACCGCTGGTCCATCTGTTTCCGATAGCGCTCGGGCCAGTAGAAGCACCCTTCGTCGACAAGGCTGAGGAAGTCGCTGGGTCCTGTGATCTTCCACTTGCCGTAGCGCATGCGCTCGTCAGCGTAGGTGACGGCCATGTACTTCCGAGCCCGTGAGCAGGCGACGAAGGCCACGCGCTTCTCTTCGTCCACTTCAGTCGGAGTGGAATTTTCCGGCGGCAGGATGCCGTTCTCGAAGCCGATGATCCAGACGCAGTCGGCCTCGAGCCCCTTGTAGCCGTGGACCGTTGACAGAAGGACCTTGTCTCCCTTGGCGTCGTCCTGGGCCGTGATGAGGGCGACCTCGTCCAGGTAGCCCTGCAAAGTCGGCTTGCTAGTCCTATTCTCGTAGGCTGCGATGGCGGCTACCATGGCCTCGATGTGCTCCGCGTCGCGCTGCGCCTTCTCGGCGTCCGCGTGCTTCTTGTCCGACTTGAGTTTCTCGACCCTGTCGCTCAGGAACTTACGATAGCCGGTCGCGGTGAGCAGGCAATCGGCTACCGTGCTCGATGGCTTCGATGCGAGGTCGGCGTGGGCATGCTTCAGCGTCAGCATGAACCTTTGAACGGACTCCGCCGGCTTGCCTGTAATCACGCCCTCGGCCAGGGCTGCGTTGACTGCCTTGGTGAGGCTGATGCCCTTTTCTCGCCCGCGCTCTCGAATCTTGGCGACGGCCTTGTCGCCGAGGCCTCGGGGCGGCACGTTGACGATGCGCTCAAAGTCCAGGTTTGACTCCGGATTCGCGATGAGGCGCAGATAGGCCAGGATGTCCTTGACCACCCGGCGCTCGTAGAAGGTCGTCCCACCGACGACGTCGTATCGGATGCCTCGATTTCGAAGCTGGTCCTCGATGGCGCGAGAGAGGACGTGGTTTCGGTAGAGCACGACGCACTCTCCCGACGGGACGCCCTTGCGCATGCGCGCCTGAATGTCATCAGCCACGAAGCGCGCCTCGGCGTCTTCGTCTCGGAAGCCGCGGACAACGACCGCTTCGCCCTCGTCTTTCGCGGCCTCGGCATCGCCGTTTTCGACAAATGCATTGGCGAACGTGACGATGCGCTTGGTCGACCGGTAGTTGGTCTTCATGTCGACCACGGCCGCGTCGGGGTAATGAGTCTTCGCGAAGTCGATGATGTTGTCCGGCTTCGCGCCGCGCCACGCGTAAAGCGACTGGTTGATGTCGCCGACAACGGTCACGTTTCGACTGGCGGCGAAGGCTCTCACCAGACGGAACTGGACGTCAGAGGTGTCCTGGTACTCGTCGACGAGGACGTGGGTCCACTTTTTCCGCAGCATCTCGCCGACCTCGGACTCGGACTCAGCCGCGCGCATCGCGACGTTCAGAAGGTCGTCAAAGTCGAACGCGTTGTTGCCCTTGAGGATCGCCTCGTAGCGCTTCCAGGTCTGGTATTGCGCGATGGCCAGATCGTCGCCGTTGGCTTCTTTGGCGATGTCTGCGGGCTCGTGCCCGTGCGCCTTCATGCGACTGATGAACTCGCGGATCTCTTGCGGCTTGAACGTCTTGGCATCGAGGAGTAGCTCGTTCATCGCGCCCTTAACGCAGCCGAGCGTGTCATCCTCGTCGTAGATGGAGAAGTCTGCCGTCCTCCCCTCCCTATGGGCGTCGCTCGCGAAAGATCGAAGAAGACGACGGCAGACAGAGTGGAACGTACCCGCCCAGAGCGCATTCGCCAAGTCTTGACCGACAAGCTTGGCGATTCGCGCCTTCATTTCCCGTGCAGCCTTGTTCGTGAACGTCACGAGCAGCAGGCGCTGCGGATCGACGCCACGCTCGAGCAGAGAGGCGGTGCGCTCGGTAATCGTGCGCGTCTTGCCGCTGCCCGCGGTGGCGTTGATGAGAAGCGGACCGCTGCCGTGCTCGACAGCTGCCCTCTGGGCGGGGTTAAGGCTCATCGGGCCATCCTGCCTGCGTTGGCAACGCCCATGAAGAACTGCCGAATACGGCTGTCGATGAGGTGGTTGAGAGCATCGGCTGCCAGCATCTCGTTGACGGCGTAAGCAGGCGGCTTTTCAGGCATCTCGATGATGAGAGGCTCAGCCGATTGGTCGAGGTAGCGAAGAGCGCTGCGCTCCGGACTTGGCGGCGGCTTCAAATGCTTCGGGCGCTCGCTGCGCTGCTTCTCGAAACGAGCCGCGATGGCACGACCCCTCTTCTTTGTAGTCGAGCGCAGGTTGTACACGTGGCTCTCAGTAATCTTGAGGCCCTTCTTCGCTCCAGCCGCAACCACCTCTTTGGCGGGCGTTTCCGGAGACATCGACCGGATGAAATCCGCCTTCGCGCCGAACTTCTGTCGGCGCTTCCTTCCGCCCGCTGCTGCCTTGTCGGCGTTCTTTGACTTTTCGTTCGAATCTGGATGACTTTTGTCGCTCGCGTTGCTCATGTGTGGCCTCCTTCGGAGTGGATTGCCACAATAGCAAGTGTTGACACCGTGTCAACGACTACGCGTAAGCGAAAGCAAAGCAGGCTCCTGCGAGACCTGAGAAAACGTGCCAAATCGCGTGAGAAACGTCGTACCGGTCAGGACTCTGCTTCGCGTCGAAGTAAGCTGCGAGCGCCGCGAGAACGAGAACGATTCCGAGGCCAGTGAGCGACCGGTTCAACGAGTGGAAGCACATCCACGTGTTTGCGCCGATCACTCCGTAGGCGAACGCATAGTCAAGCTTCTTCCACTTAGTCTCAAAGCTCGCGTGGTAGAGGAGCGTAACGAAAAGGCTCCCGAAATAGACGAACGCCAGCGCGCTGCCGGCTGCCGCTAGGCGCAGGGCGGCCGGCAAGAGCGCCAGGGTGCTCCAGAGCGAAAACGTCCTGCTCATCCTTCGAGGAGCTGTGCCGCGCCAACGTCTCCGAACATCTCGTGAACGCTCCCCGTGTCCGAGGGGACGAGGCTCTTCAAGATTGCGCCCGTCTTCTTGTCCTTCGTGGCCTTCACCGCCCACTTGATCTTGGGCTGTTTCGGCCCAGTCACCGCAAGCTTGAGCCGTGGCTCCATTCCTCGACCGAATCCTTTCAGCGCGAACTCGCGGCCTTCCTTCGGCGGCTCCTTCAGGCGAACGCGCTTCTGCTGCTCCTCGATCCAGATCGTGGGCGTCTTGTAGGTGAGGCCGATGACCGAACCGGCCGGATCCAGGTTCCGAAAATCGTGGTCGTCCCCATCCAGCATCTCGCGACCCAGGAAAGTGTAGTCGCTGGCCCGATTGCAGTTTTTGGCGCCTTCGAGACGCTGCTTACCCTTGCAGGGCTTCTCAACCCAAACCACGACAGCAAGGCGCTTGCCTTGGTCTAGCTCCCAATCGCAGGCCTCCCAGTTGTCGCCAGAGAAGCTGAACGTGAGATCGTAGTTCGGGTGCATGGAAACATCGCGGCCCGCAACCTTGGTGTAGTCGTAAAAGATCAGATCGGGCGCGTAGAGCGGCTTCGACTTGCCCTTCTGCTCGTACTTCTCGGCCATGCGCCGGTCGCGGAAAACTTGGAAGATCTCCGGACACTGAATTTCCCACGGGATGTCGGAGAAAACGTTCGGGCGGACGTAGGGGATGAAGCCCTTGGTGCGGCACGCTTCGACATGTTTGCGGATGGACTCAACGAACATCCGGACCCAGGCCTCAGGCTCCGCGTAGAGGCCCTTGGTGCGCGCGAGCTTTGCCAGCGTCGGCGCGTGGCTCAGCGCATTCTGGCCCGTGTTCACGAGGCACAGGGCGCGGCAAGCCGAGGAGCTTCCGACGCAGATGCCAACCGTCTTTGCCATCGGCAGACGCGCGTACTTGAGCGCTTCCGCATGGGGCAGAAGGCCGGGTCCCTTCGACAGCCCCGGCGGAACGGCACCGCCACGCGCGAGCTTGGAGCCCTTCTCCATCTTGGCGTTCTGCGAAATCAACGCATCGGCAAGCCCAGCCGGCGTGTCATACGCCCTAACCTCGACGAGAGCGCCCCGATTGGCGTCCTTCATCGACTCGTACTCGTAGAGCATGTGAGGGAGCAGAAGCCTGTGAGCCTCCGCGGTCGTCATACTCATCGCACGGTCGAAGTCGATCCGAGGCAAACCGGTTGCCTTCATCGCCTTCATTGGCTGGTTTCGAAGCGTTGCCTCGAGCTGAGCCCGAGTCTTGCGCGACGCGTTCGCGACCATTCCAAAGGTGGCAGACGACTCCTGCTCTTCGAGCTGTTGAATGTCCCCCTCGAAGAGCACGCGAGTGTGCTTCGGGTAGGCTTCTCGCGCAGCGTCGATCACCTCACGGACCGTCGCTCCCTCCAGAAAGTACTCCGGACCGTCCTCGTCGCCGAGTGCCCAGCCTTCGACAAAGCTCATCGCCATCTCCTCAAAGAAGCTCTTCAGCTCGATCGCCGAAAACAAACCAGCCAACGAGCGCCCCGATGCCGAGAAACGCTATCATGCCGAGTCCCGCGCCGGAAGCGCCTGCGGCCGATGCGGCCATCATCGAGCCCGATCCTACCGGAACTCGCGGCCGACCCATGCCCTCGTTGTACCTCGTCGTGATCTTCCGCGAGATGTCTGCGACGGTGATTCGGCCGTCGCCGTCAACGTCCATCGGACGATTCTGCGCATAAGCAGAGGTCCCCGACGCGTAAGCGGTCGATGACGGATCGCTGAACGCGTACGCCGGCGCAAAGACGAGCAGATAGGCCTGCTCAAGGGTCAGGCCCTTACGACCTCGGCCGACATCGAGGAAGTACTGGACCACGTAATCAAGCTGCTGCTCGCCGGACATGGCGCCAAGCCAAGCCAGCGCCTGCTCGCCAGAAAGTGACTGACCAGCCGACTTTGCAGCCATCTCAGCCGCTTTGCGGCAAAACTGGATGAGGCCAACGCATCCAGACGTCGGGTTTCGAATCGCTGGATCAAAGGTCCCGGCGCTCTCGAATGAGATGATGGTCGCAAGATGGTCTGGCTGCATGCCAAGGCGACCTGCGCTTTCGACAAGCTTTTGTCGGAAAGCCTCCGTCGTGCGCTCGATTCCAGGGACCCCAATCAGTGAATCAACCATGTCTTTCTCCACTCTGCCCTGAGAGCCAAGACCAAATCTGTTCGGCCCAGCCCTGGTAGCCGGCCGGGGTCAGGTGAATTCCGTCGCCCGCTCGCTTGAAATCCAGCTGAGAACTGTCGAAGGCTATCGAGCCCGAGTTGCGCCAAGCGTCTCGAGCCATCGCCGAGTCCTCAAACGGCATTCGAAGCGGGTCGATCCAGACGGGGGTAGCTCCCGCGGCGCGAATCTTTGACGCAATCGACTGCGCCGCGGAGCGAACCGTCGGCGCGTACGAAGCTCCACCCTTGAAGTCGTTCGTGCCGAGAGAAATCAAGACGACCGAAGGCTTTGAAGCCGCAAGCGCTGCACCGAGCCAAGCATCGCGGGCCCACTGCGGAGTCGACGAGCCCGTGACGGCCGTGCATGCGGCGCCTCCAGTCGCGCCCATCGCGCAGCCCTTGCCGTAAAACTCATGTCCGTCACGAGCTGCAAGGCTTGAAAACGTCGGCAGCATTCCAACCGCCAAGCTATCACCCATGACGAGGATTCGCTGGCGCCCGGTTAAGATCGGTGCGGCGGCCTGCGAGCGCTTGCGAAAGAGCAGGTATGCTGCGACCGCGAGGCCGGCAACACCGGCTCCAATGGCCAAGTCAAAGGAGTCCAGCTCGGAATCCATGTCTCAACGCTCCCAAACCGAAGCGGCAACGTAGCCCGTGGCCAAGCCGACGCCCACGATGAGAAGGCTTGGAAAAAGATCGCTCGACGAAGGCCCCGTCTTCGAACCCCCTTCAACCCACGGCTGTAGCACCTGCTGCCAGAACAGCGGAGCGTTTGCCGCGAGCCCCATGTGGCCAGCTTCGTCGTACTGGCCGAGGAAGATGTTTCTTCCGTTGCCCCAGAAGCGAGAGGCCTGCGGGGCGCCGGTAGGCATCGAGCCGCCGTCAGACAAGGTTCGCCCCGAGCGCCGCTCGATTTCAGCGATGGTCGCCCTCAGCGTGTCGGCGCCCGACTGGTAGGCCTCTCCTGGGCGAGGCGTGTTCGGCGTGATGCTCGCCGTCATCAGCATGAACTTCGACGGGTCTTTCAGCGCATCGAGACCAAACTTGACGAACCCCTCAACGAAGTTCGGGTTCTTCTGAGTTCCAATCTCGTAGGCCGCATCATGAAGCATGACGCCGCGGATTCGGGCGCGATCCTCGGGGATGTCCAAGACTCGCTTCCAGAGCTGCCCGCCGGCGCTGAACGCTCCAAGGTAGATGTCGCCGACCGAATCCTCTCGCATGCCGATGCGCGAAAGGAGGGCCGGCAAGATGCGGTTTCCCTGAAACGTCGCGTAGTCGGTGCATCGAGGCGGGATGCTCCCATCACCCGTGCAGGTGAAGAAATGACGCGTTGCGCCGGGGAGCGTGGCCCCTTTGGCCTGCGACGCGTTGATAGGGCCGCTCCAGAGAACCAGCGACGGCAGGGCGCTGGTGGTCATCGCATCACCTGGGGCCGAAGACCGTGTCCGTGAAGCGTTGCAAACTCAAAGACGCGCTGCATCGTCAGCTGCGGGCGCGAGCATTGCTTTTGAGCGCGCTCGCCGCAGTGAGAGCAGTAGCAGCGGATGAAGAATCGCCCGAAGCGATCAGGACCAGCCTCCCAATGGGCGAACGGATGGTTTGGGACGGGTTGCATCGTCACGTCTCGCGGGAGCAGCCTATCATAGCCAAGTGCGCACGCGCGCATCGTCCGGATGATGACTTAGCATCGCGCTTGGAAGCAGGAACTTCTGCGCCGAACAGGTGCCGCGCACCCGACGTTTCAAAGACAGAAACGTACCCCGTTGATCGGTGCGTGAAGGCCGAGCAGAGCAGGCCCAGGTGATCGAACTTGGAACCTCCAGGCGCGTAGGGTTGAAACCAAGCGGGGTAGACGAAGTTTGAGACGCTGACAGGCTCCTGCACCCCGTCCGGATCGGGCTCGCCGTGGATCTCGTAACAGTCGCCGCTCACCGGGTCGCAGACCTCGTGCGCGTAGCTCTTGCCGTCAACATGGTCTGCCCAGAGGTTGACCGAGGGGTTTGCGAGGATCTCGAGCACCTCGTGGCTTACCGCCGCGGAGACGCTGTCCCCGCCTCGGGTGGCCGCTCCGCCAAGCCGCGCAATCGCCTCCGCTGCAACGAACCCTGAGAAGAATCCCTGCTTGTCTGCCTTGTGGAAGCCAACCGCGCCGCCGACCTCAGTGATCTTGTCGACCACGTAAACGCGCCCAGCGCCCGGGGCAATGTGTACGTTCGCGTCGGCAAGCTTCACCGAGACCGGTTGCCGACCCCACGCCGGAGCGAAATCTCGCTCCACTTGCAGCTGAACTGCCTGAACGATGCGCTCAAGCACCACCGACCGCTGCCCGCGGAACATCCGCGACTGATCAATGACGACGACGGAGGTGGGCTCCACGGCGCTACTCCGCGAGCGCTGCCCGGACGCGGTCTGCTTCGACGATGCGCGGCGGCTCCATGACCTTCATCCCGGGCTGAACAGGAACGCTGAGGGACAGAAACAGCGCCTCGAGCGCCTTGTATGCCTCCAAAAGCTCCTTCTTCGCCGACACGTAGTCCTTGTCGTCGACGCTCTTGGTGGCAAGCGCAATCCCGTTCATGGCCACCAGCGCCTTGCGAGCCCGGAAGACGGCCTGCTCGGCCTCGATTTGCTTAGGCAAATCTGGGTTCAAGCCAAACCACCTTTTCTGGGAATCGTCAGCGACCTCAATGATGCTTCCAATCCACTGCGCGGCGTTCATCGCGCCTTGGAGAACAGGAACGAGCTGCGGGCATCCCGTGAGAAACAGGCAAAAGGCCGCGATGACGACAAGGTTTTTCATGGTCAGTTGGCTGCCGTTCGAAGGCGACGCGTCGTTGCAATGTCTCGGTCAAGCAAGTGCGGAACCGGATACTTGACCAAATGCTCTTTGAGAGGAACAGCGTGACCAGGGTCCGTGATCGCAATGACAGCCCCATCCTCAGGGCGGTCGACGATGCCGACATTGTTGTAATGCACATCGGCCAGGACGTACCCACGCTCGATGAAGAAGTGCAAGGCGTCGCCGACCGTGTTTCCGAGGAAACCTTGGCTCATGTCTCTGGCGATATACTCGCAAAGCCCGACGTAAAAGACTGCCTGCTGAACGCCCTTCAACTGGTCCGGATCGGCGCTCATCAGCTGAGCCGCCGGTGGCATCCTGGACTCAAGAGCCTTCACCGAGGCTCGGCTCATGTTACCTCGGACGTAGTACTCAAGAACCTTTTCAGCCGAGTCCTTGAAGTTGGCAAGCCCAGTTTTGAACGAGCGCAGGGAAGACCGAAGCTCGGCGTCGCTGATCCCATCGGCACTCAGGCTTTCGGCGCCCTTGGTCAGAAAGCCGATGTCCCGCGCCTCCTCACGCCAGAGAGCGAAAATTTTGTCGCGCCCCTTCTTCTCCGGCAACTCGACGACAGCGTGATAGCGAACCACCCCCTCAGGCAGGTTCGGCATTGCAAGCATTGAAGCAACCAGCGAAGCCTCCGTCGCGTCGGTCGTCATCTTGAAGACGACGTCCTTCTTCCCCGTGGGAAGGACGCAGCCGTAGACGCCGCAACCGTACTCCTTCGCGAACGTCATCCGTCCGGTCTTAAAAAGCTTTGCTTGGCTGGGCATCATCTCCGCCGGAACGATCTCCGACAGCGCTTCCCAGTTGTTGTTGAGCGCCTTCTCGATCCAGGGCTTCGCGTTTGGAAGATATTTTGACAGCTGCATGATTCAGACTCCCACGTCCGACAGGAGCTTGTCGGCCTTCTCACCGATTCCCTCGACCGTGACCCATTCCTTGAAACCAAAATGCGTCGCAGCCGCCAGCACGGCGAGAGCCAAGCCGAACTTGCCGATGTCTTTCTTCTCGCGTTCGCTCATGCCTCGGCCGAACGCATGTTCGAAGCCCCAGTAACCGATGGTGGCCCCCGCACCCGCGCCCGCGATGACGGTAATGATCTCGCGAACCAGAACCTCATCCTCGGTAAGGGGCTTCTCAACCGGCTCCTGCGGCTCGACGACGGTAGGCCGAGGCGCTTGCGGCCCGGTAGGACGCTGCATCGGCGGCGGGCGTTTCAACACCGGCACCGTCATCTCAGCCCCCTCGGTCGCTCAATGCCGTCGAAGCACTGCAGCAAACATGGACCGCAGTAGCCGATCTTCTTGCCCGTGATGGCGTACGCAATCGCGTCCGCCCAGAACTCGATCTCGTCGTCGTCGCGGTTGAGCCAGCGGCGCTGCGCGGCCTTGCGGCGTTCGGGGCTCACGCCATCCGGGACCCATTTGGCGGGCTTGTCTCGGCCAAAAAACTCCCAGCGGCCGGGATTCAAAAAGTCGCTCGCGTGACCAAGCTCGTGCGCAAGAATGGCCGTCAGCGTCTCCAAGGGCAAATCGGCTGCCTCGGGAGCGATTTCGATCCGCTTTCCACTCGTGGCGCAGGCGGCGAAGTGACGCTCAGTGTCGTGGCGATCGGGGTTGATAACGAGGCGAACTTCAGTGACGAGGTTCGCCCCGGTGAGCCTCGAGCAGGCATCATCGAAGACGTCCCGCACGGCGTCAAAAGATGGCGCGATGATGAATCCCGCCATCCCGTCGAGGTCGAGCGCAGCGTCTCCCATGTCTCAGAGCCTTCCCAGGTGCTGCGCCACAGCCCGTGCCTGCTGGCTGAAGGCCTGTTCCGCCTGAGGCGGAAGCCAGCGATTCCTTCGGGCCTCCGCGAGGTGGAGTTCGCACTCTCCCGGTCGGATGAGCGGCCGTTGAATCGTGTTACCGCAAGAGCACCTGAGCTGCGGATACCACGCATATGGAACTCCTCGGTGGACCACCGAAGCGGTGTTCATCCATTGGCCGCCCGCATACTGCCGAAGCTGAGGGTGCTGTCCGAAAGCCTCCCCGGGCGAGACGTTGAACTTGATAGCGCAAATCTCCGGCCACATCACCGTCATGTGCCGCGGCTTGCCGCAAGACTCGCAATGCAGCTGAACGACAAGGCCGTCCTGGTTGTACTGGTGCTGAACCGAATCGTACGCCTGCAAGCCGTCACTGGCGCCGAAGATCCCATTCGTGCCCTCAAGCACGTCTCCAAATCCATCAAAGTTGCTCATGCTGGTCCTTCCTCTGGTGTTCGGCCGCCTGCAGCGGCCGGTCGCGTGGCGGGCATAGTAACCGTCGTCACAGCGACTCTCAAGCGGAGGGACGTTTATCCTTGGCCTGCAGGTAGAGGCTGAATCCGATCAGGCCTGCGACACCGATGGTCGCAGCCGTGATCCACGGGCCAAACTTGATCCGGTCGAGAGGACCTCTTCGAGGAGGAGCGCTTGTCGGCGCCTTGCCAGGAGGTGGGGCGCCAGCGCCAACCGTCTTCGGCGCCGGAGGAGCCTTGCCGCACAAGGCGTCGCCGAGGCCGGCAAAGCGCCCCACCGGCACGTAGGGCGACTCTCCAAAGCCTGTCAGCGGGAACTCTTTCTCGTCCGGGTCGTCCTCGTACTCAATCCAGTCTGGGTTGAGTCCGGCAAGAGACTGGACCGCGCACTCTGTCGGTGCTTCGTAAGGCACAGAGGGGATGCGCATGTTGATCGTGCCCTCGTGGCTCACGATCTTCGCAAGCTTGGGGTCCTGCGCAAGGTCGTAGATGTCGACGCATCGAGTCTTGCCCGGGACGTCCTTGATCTTGCAGTTCCCGCCATCCTTGCAGTTGTAGCCGGCAGCACCAAAGCCGCTCAATCCGGAGGGCTCGCAGACTCGAACGGAGCGGGACACCAGCATGACGAGCTGCGAGTAGTCGCTGTGAGAGAGCGGGTGCTCAGCGCCCGGCGTCTGCCAGATGTCGACGTTCGGCTGCAGGGTCGCAGTGCGGGCAAAAGCGCCTTTGACAGCCTTGTGCCAGCCGTAGTTGATCGCCGCGTCGGCGCTCTTGTCCTCGCGGGACTTGACCCGCCGGCTCGTCTGAGCATTGGCCACCCAGTACTTTCCGATGTTGGAAATGAGCGGGGCACGCTTGCCCTTTTTCTGACGCGCCGCAGCAATCCGCTTCTTTACAAGGTCGGAGTGAAGGACCATGGTCTGCGTGTCGGTCATCGTTGCCGACTTGGGCAAGCCCGACTGTTGAAGCGAAAACCATCCGACAATCGGATCGACACGGAACTTCGCTTGATTCCAGATTTCGTCGACGAGCTTCGGCGTCAGCAGGGCTGCGTTGTAATGGTCGGCGATCTTCTGCATCGTGATCGCCGAGACGCCTGGATAAAAAGCGTCGTCCCAGGTCTCGCCGAGCATCAAAGGTTCGGCAGTGACGAAGAACGTGTACTTCTTGCCCTCGTGGTAGATCTTGATCGGGGTCCAACGTAGGATGACGTTCCCCTTCTTGACGAAATCAAGGACCATGTTCTCCCGGTCCTTGCCGTGCTTCGGAGGCAGTTTCGCAGCGATCTCATTTCCCTTCATGACGCTTCCCTCTCACAAAGATACCGGCCGCGAACCAGCCGAGCACAAGCCCAGCAAGACCGGAGACAACGCCAACGCGATGGTCAAACGAGGTAGCCTCATTTGCTTGGGCAGAGGCAGCCGTCTCCTCAGCTGAAGCTGGCGCCGCCGTGGACGAGGTGGGGGCCTCGGCCTTCATCGTTTGAGATGGCGGCGAGAATCCGACGCTGATGACGCCGCCCGCATCGATCACCGGCAGACTCGTGAATCCACGACCGACGCTCTTCAGCTTAACCGTCATCTCCGATTCGCGCTCAGGCTGCTCTTCGATGTCGTAATAGGCCGCAAGTTGGCCTTGAGCCTCGTAGAACGCCTTCGCTTCTTTGCACTTCTTGCACCAGGACGCCCCGTAGACGATGACGCTTTTCGCGGTCGGCGCCGTGCCAGGAGCAGCCGATTTCGTTTCCTTCGCAGGCGCCTGAGTTGGCGCGACTGGAACCGCGGCGGCCAGCTTCTGAAGACGCGCTCGAGGCGCTAGCTCAGTGAAGAAAACTTCCTTCGCCATGGTGCATCAGCCTCGCTTCTTGCTTGAGCGCTTCTTCTTCGGACGAGCCTTTGGCGTAGGGGCGGCCGGCTCGGGTTCCGCTGCATGAGGGATCTGGGGCTCCGCCGCAGATGGCGCCGGTTCTTCCGGCTGCTGAGCCGCCTCAGACAACGCAGCAATCGGTTCAGGATCGCTCGTAAGCTTTGTATCCGGCTGAGAAGTTGCGACGGGACCTAGACGCCGGCGCGTCTCGCCTCGAACGAGGTCGACGACCGACTCGATGAGCTTGACCGGGTCAAGGCCGATTGACCGCAAGAGCCGCGCAAGCGCGAGGAACCTCGGATTGGTCTCAGCCAACGCCTCCCACTCGGCCACGGTCCGTACGCGCAAGAGCGCGTTCACGATCGCGGTCGCAAGTAACCACCCGGCAAGGACAATCAAATCGTGCTTCATGGCAAGCTCAGATGATGGCTCGAATGCCACAGTTTCTTGCCTGATTCTTCGTCAGACACGACGGGCCGTCTTCTCGCGGGTTTGAGATGGCCGCTTTGGGAGACATTCCAGGACGAAACTTGTAGAGAACGTAGCCGCCGACGCCGGCAGCTAGCAGAGCGTAGGTCCCGCTGATCGCCGCTTCCTTTTTGCCTTGCTGAGTTCCTTCACGCACGTACAACGCCGCGCGATAGGCGTTTACGGCAGCTCCCGCAAAGAGCGAACCAGCAACAGCTCCGTAGCCTCCGCCTAAGCGAACTCCCAGGAGCATGCCGAGGCCGGACGCGAGCGTAGTAAAGCCCAGCATGTGGCCCCGAGTGGCAAACTCCGGATTGATCGCCGACTCGACCGCGGGAAGAAACGTCTGAGGAATTGCCTGGATCGCTGCAGCCATCGCCTGAGGCTCCGCCGCGGAGAGCGGCTGCGGATGCTGATAGGGGATGGCGTGATGGGTTGGAGCGGGAAGGGCCGGCATCTCAACGGGCTCCTCCATTGCGCTGTATCCGGCTCCCGGATCGCTGGCCTGCTCTGCCATCATCGCTTCGTACTCTTCGCTTTCCGGGGGCAGAGGGTTCACGACAGCGCTCCTTTTGCAATCAGATCATAGCCAAGATACCCGAGGGCGACCCCTGATCCGACCACAAACAAAGCGGCCAGCCAGCTACTTGATCCTGCGTCACCGTCGGGGGTTGAGTCGGCGCCGCGCTCACCGGGAGGAACTGCTGGGAGCCGCAACGAGGACGGTCCGTCGTGCTTCACCAGCGACCAAAGGCGCTGATCTGAGGCCAAGTCAAAGATGTCGACACATCGAGCACGACCCGGGCCCTGAGCGGTCTCGCATGCGCCGGAAGCGGGACACGAGTCGCCATCGAGGCCTGCCACTCCCGCCGCCTCGCAAAGCAGGACCTTGCGGCTGACGAGCATGATCACCTGAGAGTAGTCGGTGTGCTCAAGGTTATGAACGTGGCCGACGGTTTGAATGACCGTCACGTTCGGGATCTGGGTCACGCTTCCTTTGGTCGCCCCGGACGCAAAGAATCCGTAGTTCTCGCCCTTGGCTGGGTTCGAAGCGGTGTACGAGCTGACCGTCCAATATTTCCCGATGTTCGCGGTGAGAGGATGCGCTTTGCCAGAGGCCGCACGCTTTGCCCGAAGCTTGTCCTTGGTGAGCTTCGAATACGCAAGCGACCTCGCAGTGCTGGACATCTGCGCGTC
>Ga0194129_10001332_pt1 | contig 41149 bp, 48 predicted proteins | sample TA2KigCa35mmetaG_FD_150862 | JGI IMG/M metagenome (GOLD analysis project Ga0194129, IMG submission 150862) | Freshwater microbial communities from Lake Tanganyika, Tanzania - TA2015038 Kigoma Deep Cast 35m | ecosystem: Environmental > Aquatic > Freshwater > Lake | place: Tanzania: Lake...
TTATGATATAATGTCTTGTTTGTATTGATCCCAGTCTGTGAATTTGTCTGTGCTTTTCAAATCATGTAATCTATGACACCATACACCTGGATTGGTGGCTTGAAAATCTCGATCATCAATTTTTATAGTGGTATTGTAGTTGAATAATTGAATATAAGGTAGTTTAACACTGATCATGGGAATAAATCTACGATATTCACATAAATTGCTATCATGAAATTGATCTAAATTGCTCAAATCCATGTCCAGAGTACACCAGTAATCGCGCGTCAAGAAATACACAATCATGCAGTTCCATTGTTGATATTGTTCATAGGTGGCATCTTTGGGAAAACTCATGTTGGCACCAAAGTAAATGTGTGTGCAGCCTTGTAAATGTCTGGCAATGTCTGTGACTGACTGTAAGCCCACCACAAACAAAGTTCGCTGACCCAGCGCTGGAGAGTGTTCCACTTCAATGCCAGTGAAGAAGTTCACTGATGAATCAAATCCTGGCCTATGCATGATCGACCTCAAAAAATTGAGAATTCAGGTCCGGAATCACAGTGTCACGCTGACACTTGACCTTGGAGGTGTCAATGTCTAATTCACAGTGTTTTTCAGCCATGACTTCTGAACTAGTGATGTTTTGGCCTTTGATGCCACGGGTGCCTATAATTTGGTTCCAATATCCAGATTTACGAGAGTATTTGGGATCTTCAATCACAGCCATGGCAGCAGATTTTGTGGGAGCACGGAAAATGCGGTCCACGATGTCAGAAAACATTTCATGATCATGCTTTTGATCACGCAGCATTTCTGGATACTCACCCATGTCAAATCTCCGATTGGCTTCTTGCACTGCTGTGATGTGCAGGTACACATTGTGTGACATCATCAAGCAATAACTGAAACTGTCCCAACTGGTGCGTCCTTCTTTGCCATTTTTGTTTACATCACCTGGTTTATAATAGCATATATCCTGCATGCGCCACAACTCACTAACTGGACTTTCTTGCCAATTGACATGAATACCGTCGGCCAATACCCCAACACTCCACTGACGTGTGTCGGTGGCGTATCGTTTATCGTCGGCACTGGGTGCCATTCGATAACTCCATTTGTCATTGTGAGGGAACACGTTTTGATAATAGACTTGACCATTGGCAGTGGCCAAGAATGGACTGGCACAGTCAAAGCTGATAGTGAAGTTAGGATTCACATGTCTGCGCACTGCCCGCTGTATGACTGTGAGCAACACTGCCCATTCCAGTTTACTGGTTCCCAAAAAGTGCATCCAATCATGTAGTCCTTCCTGTAGTAATCCATCATGCCACAGTGTGATCAATCTTTTCAATACCAGATGTACATCACACATGTTCTGGCCACCCATGGCCCAGCCATCAAAATGACGTCCTGGGTGTTTTTTGGGATCACAATAGTGCTTCATGGTGTCATACCATGAGTCAGCATCTTGGTGATTGGTACCTTGTAGCACATTTAGAAATCTAGTGCCTCCTGCTCTGATGCCACGACGGTGCTGCATGAAATAATCATTGTTAAATTTGGTGGCGGCCACAGCATCTTGGCTGGTGTGTATGCCGGTTTTTTCTTTGGACCCTGGTATTTTAGGGGTCCAAGTGGGAATATCCAAACACATGCTGTAATCTGCAATGTGATCCAGCCAGGTCAATGCTCTATGCCTGTGCTGTTGTGCTTGTGCACATCCTGAACTCGCACGCCAGTCGCCTTGCCAAATGCCTTTGGCGATTTGAAATCCACCAGAATCGCCTAACATGAAGGTTCCGGATTCTCGATCACGCACCATGAGTTCTGACCAGTCTGATTTGGCCAAATCCAAGTTGGCATGGCCTGCTGAATATAGACTCCAACGATAAGGAAACAGTGATTTTTGACTGTTTAACCAATTCAGCTGTTCCATGTCAGTCATGCCTGGAGGAAATCTTTTGGGATCCACATAGTGTTCATGACGTTGACGACCAATAAATGTAGCATAAAATCCCGATATGGCTGGAAGAAATACGGCCCATTTACTGCGACCATTGGCATCTAATTGATTATTTGTTAAGTGATGCTGCATCTTCTTCTCTGCATAATGCTTCCATTATCCGAAACTTTTCATAGGTGTCTCGTAATCCGGGATGGCGTTCCATGCGTTGGTTCAATTCGTGTTCTTCTGTCATCTTCGTCATGACCCAGGTCAGTGCTTTTTGTGCGTCAGTGGTTAAAGAAACAGTGGTATGTTTTGCACTTAGGACACGCCAACTTACACCATCATTTACTTCCATTTCATTTGTGTTGGTATTCCAACGCAGGTGTCCTGCACAATTGGCGTTTTTAAATTTAACAGCACCTGGGCTCAGGTATGGATAATTATGATATCCGCCATTGACCACAAGATAAGGTCCTTCTGAAACTATACTTTTAATCATTTTGACAATGCAGGAATACTGTAATTATACCGAGCAAGGCCGGAATCCACAGTGATTTGTGCCACTCCTTGATCGGAAAATCTGAGAATTTTGTCCCCACTGATGCCAAAAATGGTGTTGAACACTCCAATTGGCCAGCTGCGATCTGCTTGCAGCCGGCCCATGACTCCGGAATGAAACACAAAATTACCAGCATGTGTGCTGGCAACTCCAAAATGGAATTCCAAATTATTGTTTTTAGTTTTGGCCACAAAACTGGTTTCTTCGCTGTTGGCCTGTGTTTGAAACCTCAGTCTCTGTATGGCTGCGACCTGAGGTTCAATCTCAATGTCCCAAGCGGCTCCACGAAACTTCACTGTTTTGAGTTTTTCAGAAACCACACTGGCCACCATAAACCTGTAATTATTTTTAAAATCACCATATTGGTTTTCAAAGTCAATGCCACATGGCACTGGGACTCCTGTGGCATCCGGCTGATGGCATATGGTCAGTTGAGCATGTTCGCGATATTCGGGAATGTTTAAAATCACATTCAGCTTGTTGAGATTAGGCATGCCAAACACACCAAGAAATTCTGGAATGGCATGATGAAATTCTGCTTCTAGAATCACAGTGCGATCTTCTGCAACTCCGTTGACCAATGTTCGGTTAGACTCTCCGGTGATCTTGACCAGTTCAATGTTCAAACCGCTGGTGTGCGCCACTATGTCTTGCAATGCATCTTTCATGATTGATCCTTGTCGTTTAATTAGTATACTATTTAGATCGTGTGCATGTCAATGATAAAATTATTCCACTGAAAAAAGATCATCAAACACACTGCGTATGTCTGTGTGTGCTGTGATATCCCATCCCATGACTGCCAAAAGATTTTCCACTTTTTGATCCACAATGGTGTCTTCCATGGCTGTGTCATCAAAAGGCAATAGTTTAAACCATTCTGGTATGTGTGTTTCGTCTGTGGGGTAACCCACAGACGTCAAACCCAAAGGATTCACACGCAGTTTACACACTATGGTTTTCATGCCATCCACTATTTCAAGACTGCGATTATCACTGTTGATTCGTCTCAAAGTGTTCCAGTTCATGGCAGCTCGCACATGCCCCGGCATGTTGGCACGACCTTGTTTGATCTCCTGATCCACGTAGTGAGTGAGATTGTTCACTCGTTTTGGGGTGCCTTTTTCCCAAGCTGATCTCGATTTGAACCATGTTTTGAACTGTCGAACTTGCTGATAAATTTCTTCTGCCTGAGCACCTGTGAGCACTCGGAGCAAAATATCAGATAGAAAGTCTTGCACTGACTTGGGAGTGTCGGATCGTTTGAGATCCAGTCCCATGGCCTTGACCCGGCCCGGTGATCCATTTTTGTCTAATCTTTGACCTTCTTTATCATAGATTAAAATTGCATAGCGTTTCTTTTTGATAAACAGGCCAGTGCTGCCCACTAATTCACGACCGCCACGGATCAATTCACCGTGTGTTCTGGGACAATTAAAGGCCTGTTCCATGAATCCAGGAAAACTTTGATTCACTGATTCCGAGATACTGTCATAGAGTTGCACACAAATTTCATGATTCCAGGTCACACGACCTGTGTCTATGTCTGGTTTCAGTGTGGGATAAGCAGTGAAAATTGCTGAATCTGTGTCTCCATAAATTATGGCTTGTCCTTGGTGATCATATTCACCGGTGATGCATTGATTGATCTGCGCATCCATGTGTCTGGCAATTACACGACCTGTGAGTGTGGTGCTTTGTCCAATGCGTTTATCAAAGAATCTTGAGCCAGGATTTAAAATAGCACCATAAAGGCTGTTCAAATTAATTTTTTTTACCAATTGGCGTTTGTCCCAGAATTCCGTGTCTGTGATGTCTTGTGCTTGCTTTTTTTTAGCCTGTAATTCTTTACGTTCTGTATTCCAACGCTCCAGCAAGCCGGGTATGATGCCTTGTGTGTCTGATCTAAAAATGGTGCCGTTCGCACTCAACATCCAATGACGATTTTGACCAAATATCATGGCATGTGTGTGTTGAGCAGTCATGGTCACACTGTCTCCGGATTCCCAATCCACGGTGATTGATCTGCCCGGTTCTTGATTCATCACTGCTGTGTACTCTAAACTGCCAAACAGACCCTCCCAGGCATCGGCAAAACTCATGCCTTGGGCCAATCTTTCATTAATATATTCGTCTGTGTGGGTGGGTCTGAGTTGTCCCACAATGGTTTCTGGGGCCATGTTAAGAGCGCGGATCGTGGACGGGTATAGACTGTTGATGTCGATGGCCCCAATGTATCGGTGGAACCCTGCTTTGGGCGTAGCAACATAGGCACCTGCCGCTTTGTGATCGTCATGTGATTGTCTCCTGTCGGGCACTATCAGGCCCTTTTGATGTGCTTCGTTGATGATGGCTTGATCTGTCACTGCCACTGCTCCCATCACAGTGGGCAGCAACACAGTGTTTTCATGTGCAATTTGATTGGCCAGGTCTAAAAATTTCAGTTTACGATCAAGATGTGCCAACAACATGGTGTCTTGACGATTGTATTCTATGAATTTGACAAAATCTCGATTGTACAGTTGGTCCAAGGTACCTTCATACTGAATTTTCCGTTGATTGAGTTCATATTCGCCTATGCTGTCTAAACTGTAGCTGTGTCTTTCTTCATAAGTGAATTTTCTATAAAGTTGCATGTAGTCCATGTGCACACGACCAAACAAGTCAAATGTGATGTGATCAGCACCAAATCTTTCAAATTTCCTCTGTTTAGGCAATTGATCCCAAAGACAAAATCTTCTGGTGTCATCAGTGCTCAACACCTGTTTGCATCGCTGTACCAAATAAGGAATGTCGAATCCCTCTGAATTCCATCCGGACAATGTGTCTGCATCTTCTATAAGGGTGAAAAATGTATCAAATAATTGTTTCTCACTGCGAAACAAAAAACAAAGATCTAGATCCTGGGTTAACTCTTGAGCTCTTTGCTCAGTCATGGCAGGAGGTATCAACACCAATGACACCAATTGGTCCAACCATGTCATGTACATGCTGATCGCAGTCACAGCATTGAATGGATCTTCTGGTTTGCTGAATCCACGCACAGGATCAAAAGCCACCTCAATGTCAAAAAACACTTTGTGTAGGCTGGGACTGGTTTGATTAAGATAACGTTCCTCCAAACACCTCAGCAAAGGTTTCATGTCGCTTTCCCATAGCTGATGCTGGTTCATGTGACGAATTTCGCGTTGAAATTCTCGAAAGTTGTGTGTGGAAAATCTCGACACAGGTGTGTTGTAAATGGTGCGATAGCGTCCTCTGGGATCTGAGTAATAAAATCTATACTCAGCAGGAAATTCTTTGTACACACGCTGGCCCTGAATTCGTTCCACCACATGTATCAAATTTTGATCACGATCATGAATGGCATCCACATAAGTCATAGAGTACGACCCACTGTCTCCAAAATATCATTAAGTTCTGTGTTGTCTCGATTGATTTCGCTGAGTCGACTCTTGGCTGCTATGCGTATGGCTCGTTTCAGCACACCTGGTTTAATTTCCATTTCTTCTGCCACAGCTCGGACAGTTTCATTCAAACCTGTGTTGAGATCATCGATTTCTGTCAACACTTGTATGCCTTCGTTGACTAATTGTGTGAGACGACTGCGTTGTTCGCTGGAAAACATGCGACTGTTCATGTGTGCTCCTTGATGTTGAAACAATCAATTATACACTGATTATGCCATGGATAGCAAGAACTCAGACATTATTTTTGGTACATCACTGTGTTGGTGTCGCCCAGTGCCCATTTTGGGTTAATCTCTACTTTGTACTTCACTGTACACACTGCAAAGTCTGGAAATTGCAGTTCAGTGGGATTACTGGACGCATCTAAAAACACACATCTGTTATTGGGTTGGGCAGCATACTGACCATTATGCAGTTGCAAAATATTAAAGCTCTTGTGATCTTCTGGCCACTCTGCATAAGTTGTGTCTAAAATATTAGTGTCCGGACAGGCATTATCAATGGTAAACATGTATTCGCCATAATAAAACTTTTTATCTTTGGCTAAAAATTTAGCGGTGAGATTAGATAAAAAACTTTTACATATCACTGCTAGATTATGACTAAAACAATCCCAAATTTGCAAATGATCTAATGGTAAAAAATCAGATGGTTCTAAATTGTTATCTCTGCTGACAAAAGCATGCAAAGGCAATTTATCGTACAAAGCACCATAGCGGGGTAGATAACTTTCTATGCGCAAAGATTGTCCACGAAGGCTCTTGACTGTGATCCAAATGCATGGTTCATATTCACCATGTCCTTTTTTAAAATCATATAAAAATTCTCGTCTCACATAACAATGCACAGGAGGTAAATTTGCCAACAAAAAACTCATTTACGACTTCTTTTGACGTCATTTTTCATGCGGAATTTCACATCATGTCACTGATGAGCGTGTCAAACTCATTGAGTTTTAACATTTATGGCCTTACCTTTGCGCGAAGCATTGGGATCTTGACGACGTTTACGAGCAGCAGCTTTGGCCCTGCCTTTTTTACCTAATGCATGGGCTTTGGCCTGTGGTAAACATTTGGGCTTGCCTTCTGTGTCTTTTTCTCTGGCACAATCACCGCGTATTTTTCCATCTGGACCAAAACGGACCCATTTTTGTTTAAACCATTTACGCAGATCTTCGGCTATGATTTCGTTGATTTTCATTTTTTCTTGCCACCTGTGCCCCAGTTCTTAGCACCACGATTTCTGCATTGAACCAATTGTCCACTGGCATAAGCACTGGGCCATACTTTGACACGACTTTTGACTTTGTGATAACATGCATCTTTTTTACTTTCGTGCATGACAACTATTTCATGAATTTTCATTGTGTTCTACCTGTATTGTCAATATTAATTATTTACAGTGGAATCTTCATTGTGTTTCTGACAGGAGTACGTAATAATTGATTATCTTTTGTGCGAAAATACACAGTCAGCTCGCCGAATGGTCTATAGTATTCAATGCTTTCCACAATTCCTCTATGAGAATTAGTGCGCACCGTGTCATTTACTTGAATATTTTCTCCATATCGTCCCAGTGGTTGTTGTGATTCTTTGGCCAATTGTTTAGATATTGTGGGTTCGGCTGTGGTTGAAATTGTGGACGGCTCATGAAAATTTCGCATACCCATGTGTGATCTGGCCACGCTCATCAAGTGTCTGATCCATGGTGGACCCAGTGTTTTCACATTATAGGCCTTGCTCCAGACTTCATATGCTTGTGAATCAGACATGGTCTTTAGTGCTGTTCTCAATGCTGTAGTGGATATACCTGTGCCTCCTGCATCGCTTTGTCTTGGAGTTATATAGGCACTGACTCGAACATGGCTCAAAGGAGGAAACGTTGCATACCTAGCTTGCATTTGTTCTGCTCGTTTGGCAATAGATTCTTGATCACTACCCACTGTGATTATGATGTTATTGTAGTAAGGTGGGCGCTTGATTAATTCGTATTCTATTTTTTTGAATATATTGCCTGCTGTGACGTTACCGGCTGCATCTGTTTGATTCTCTACCACACTGACTGTAACACCTGGGAATAACTTTTTAAGTGTTTCTAATTTTGTTGCAATGTCTATGGGATCATCTGGACCAACTTTATGCCCAACAAAAATAAAAGGTGTGCCGCCTTCTTTTCTAGCTCGTTCTATAGCAAAATTGATCAACTGTTCATGCCCACGGTGTCCAGCAAAGTTACCTATGGCCACAACCGCTGTTCTTGGTTTAGTATCGCCAAATGTCTGGGCTGATGCTTGATTTTTTGCCGCCATGGCCGACTTCATGGTATCGGTGGTTATTTTAACTAGACCAGTTTGTGGAAATTCTAAAACAATGCCTTCATTATTATCACCAAGAACGTTCATACCTTTTAGCTTAGGTGACTTGATTATGGCCTGGCTTAGTCTTTGTCTGGCTCGATCTAATATACCACGAGCCTGTGTTTTGGCATCATTATTACCACGTGTCGATAAAGCAGCACGCAAATTAGGATCCATTTCAAGCACAGGTTGAATAATGGAACCAACATTTATACCAGACTGCTCTAACCGATTAGTGATAATCTTAATTTCCGGTGTACTGGATTTAATTAAGGTTTTTAATATACGATCTTGATCAGGGCTAGTTTGCCCGGTGCTATACTGCTTGGCCATAAATGGAACCAAAGTCATTGACTGACCAAGTCGTCGTGAATCATAAGCTATATTAACAAATTTAAGTTGATCGCCATCACTTTGTGCCATGGGATTAAACAGCATCTCTGCCTGGACTATGGTATCACTGGGTAACCGTTTAATAAAATCGCTGTTGACTATGATGTCTAAGGCTTGATCATAATTGCGTGTTCTAGCCAATTGTTCTGCACTTTGTCCTTGCTCTCGGCCGTATTTTTCAAAATCACCTATGTTGTCGGCATACAGTGGTTTAGTGACCTTACTGGTCATAAAGAATGGTCTACCACCAACATTTTTACCAAAACGAATACCAGCACCATCAATTTTAAGATTTATAGGTATATTGTTTAGGGTGCCACCATTCTCTGCTATTTCTACACATAGCTTGATAAAATCTTGATCCTTGATCTCCATACTGCTAGATCTACCGTCGGGCAAGCGACTATAGATATGTCTAATACCTTGACGCTGGTAGTTAGGCACAACATCATCCTCGGTAATGCTTTCTTCTTGTTTCTTTTTATCATATGTACCATAATAACTTTGCAACATGTTGTCAAAGTCACTGGGTGCCTGTACACCAAGTGTTTTTCTTAAAAGGTTATAGGCAGTTAATTTTTCTGTTCGATCTTTTTCAGCATCACCTTTGTATAGTTCTTGTGCTCGTCTATCGAATTCATCAACACCTATGATTTTTTCTCTAAATTTATCAGCAATCTTTTGACGTTCATTTTGGTCACAGTACTTCTTAATGATTGCTAATAGTCCTGTGAACGAATCAAATTGTCCGGATATTTTTTTAAGATCGCGTGGTGAAATTCTCATGTTAAAAATATCTGCGAAAATACGATCAACATCTCTCACATAACCAGTGGTTTCGGCCTTGTCGTAAACTTTGACACCATCCATTTCTTCTTGATCACCATCTGCTCCTATAACAGGTATATAAGTTGGTCTAAGCCCACCACCTTCGCGGCTACCAACAGCAAAAGTATACATGGGTACTCTTGTTGGTTCGCTGTATTTAAAGCTGTCATAAGTTTTGGTTTTTCTATTATAAACTGGTTTTCGTATTATGATATCTTGTTCAGTTAACTTGGTAAGTGCCATGATAAGGTATTTGTGAAACACACCTTTTACACCGGCATTTAGGTCTTGCCATGAACTACTGGCTGAAAATTGACTCCAACGAGTTGGCTGTGTGTAATTGGTCCCTGCTTTGACTTCAAATTCTTTTAGTTCTAAATCTATCTGTACATTAGTACCACGCTTGGTTATGGAGCCATCTGGATTAGTGGTCTTAATTTGTATTCCTGGGAAGTTCCATAAAGTGATCAACTGTGGCCCACCTAATGATAATGGGTCATCTTTCAATCCAATGTAAACAGCATCTCCCAGTCTTGATCCTGGAGGAAGTGCTTTCAGCCATGCAACGATGTCATCACGCATGGTGGCATCAACTTGTGTGTCTATATCGCCCACAGTGGGTTTGGCACTGACAAAATCTAAATCTTTAATGGCTTCTCGGTCAAAGAAATGAAAAGCACTACCACTTAGGAATTGGCGTGATGCAAGTAATGACGGATGCCATAAAGGACGACCAGCATGATCAGCAAATGCAGCATTAATAGCACGAAGACCATTATCTATAATTGGAACTGCTTGTGCTCTGGCATTTGCATCAATACGATCAGCACTTTGATCATTTATGGTCACATTACCGCCCTCTAATAGAGGAGTTTTCTTTTTTAAAGTAATTTCATTTAGTTTCATATTAGGTATTTATTATGATTGAAACTAAAGCAATGGTGGCAAAATAAACCATGCCCCACCACCATCCCATATAGTATATCACAGCAACCACACTCAAAGTCCAAGCTATTTGATATAAATGTATGTACCAAGACATTATAGCCCCAGAGTAGTGTCTAGTTCTCGGTTATATGTCTTGTACAATTTGTCCATATATCCAAGATTACGAATGATTTTGTAAGCCAAGTTTTCTAGACTATATTCTCCGTGTTTGTCTAGACCGGTTTTGCGATATTTTCGTAATTTATTTGATAGCCTGTCAAGATCGTCTGCATCATCTCCATGTAATATGGTATTATTGATAAGTTTTATAAGGTCTTGTACTTTATGATTGAGTGCTTGATCGTTTATGTCTGGCGGATCATAGTTAGGAACTTTCTTCCATGAGTCATCTAAGATGCTGTAAACACCACCCGAAGTTGGAGGCTGTTTCACATCTTCTATGTACATTTCAACTTCATGCCCACGAACAATGATATCGTGTCTATCATTCCATAATGATTTTTTGGCTAGGTATAGTTCTTCTGCTATATCGTCGCATTGCAATGCGTCAAAATCTGTTATAAGATGTACATCAAAATCACTGAACTTTGTGTAGTTATAGTTTGCCATACTGCCGGTTAAAACTACATCAATAAGTTTAAATCCCGGAATGTTTAAAGTGTCTTGGAAGTGTTTGGCTGCGTTAAGTAATTTATATCTAACTTCAGGTATCAAGCGGTTTTTTACCCATGCCTCTGGTGCCAATGTTCTGCTATATTGTAGGTATTTTCTTGCGAAATCGGTCATTAGAATGTGTTCGTGTTTATATCAACTAGTTAAGTGATGGGTTCCAATTCAACTTTCATTATATTAAAGGCAAATTGATTTGCAGCTTCTGTGCCTTTTTGGTTTTTTATTTTTAAATATTTTTCTTTATATTGGGGGTACTCACGGAAAAATTTTACTAATTCCATGATGCCTAGATTGCCAAGGTATCTTAATTCAGTGATATCTCTAAGGTCTTCCGCCACCCCTTGATTAGGCAACCTGTCTTTGATCTCGCGGGGATTGTAGATAGCAAAATGTGCCGAACCGTCACGCTTGACTTTCCACCCAATGGTCTGAGCGACTCGTGTTGCCATTCTAGCATACAGTCGCTGTCGATTTGGTTCCGCTGCTTGAAAATACAGCATTGACGGTTTGGCCTTTTTGATATACTGTAAAATTACGTTGGTGACGATGCCAAACACTTCGGCGGCAGCACCTGTGCCTTCGATTCCTTGTTTGCCTTCATCTCCAGGTTCGCTGCTTTTCTGCTCAAATTCAACAAACTTGGCAGATTCATATGCTTGGTCTGATATTTCTTCGTCAGGTTCAAAGAACACATAAGGGGCTAACTCGTCTGGGCCTGCCCACGGAGCCAAAAAGTCAACTTGATAGGCAATGCCGTTGCTGGCAACAAAGTTAAACTGGTCCATGTCTTCCCACTGACCGATGGGTCTAGCCCAGGTCGCAGATTTGGATGGTTGTGTATTAAACAGTTCAGTGAGTTCACTGTGAATTGTATCATCTCTAAGGTCTTCCGCCACACCTTGCCGACTTTGTACGCCAACATAGGCTTTGATAGTAGGAATACCTAATGCTTTTGCCACTGTTGCTCTATGATAACCATCTAAGATATAGCCGTCGCTACCTACTACGATAGGAGGGGCCTTGCTAAAGTCCATCGTCTTGTATCGTTCCACTTTTGCTCTATCCAATCCCGACAGTTCTGTCTTGATTGAATTTATTGGAATATTTTTTAGAACGAACTTGCTGTTTGTTCTGGTAAGATGGTCGAGGTAATCTGGGTGTAGATTCTTGTCGTGATGCTGTTTTAGATACCCAATCATATCTTCGGTGGACATATCGTTAGAGAAGCCTTCCGCCACACCTTGATTTTGCTTGCTTAATATATAACGCTTGCCAAATCTTTTGGCATAATTGTTATACCCATTGTGAGTATTGAATGTACCTTGACGATCACGTAAAAATCTTTGATTAGGTTTAGGAATCACCCACACAGCAATTGGCTTCATTGAACTATAGTTTACGACATTATGATATTTCTTCAACAGATATTGCATGGTTGCATCACTTATATTATTGACCACCCATTTGCCAGCAACAGCAGTGGTTTGAAAATCTATTTCTGATTGTTGTAATTTTATTCTAAGTTGTTGAGGTATTGATTGAACGATTCCTAGTAGATTTGGCGGCAAATTTTTTGTTTTAACTAGTTTTTCAAGAAAACTTCCTAACTCATCTTCATCTGGGGTGACAGTTGATAAGTTTTTTCCTGAAAATTCAAATACATAGCCATATGGTTCTTGTTTGATATAATCAGCATATTGTTCATCTGAAACTTCAGACATAAAACTATATCTAACGGCATTGCCAAATTCTTTAGTCATATATACTCCTGGCAATGGAGAAAAATCTTCTTGACCCTTATATTTTTGTGCTATAAGTTCTGGATTAACTTTTAAACCTTCTCTAGCAATTCCATCATATCCTGCTTTAGTTGGTGTGCCATGATATAAAATGCTTGATTTTAATTGTTCACTTGGTATGACTGCTTCCACCACACCTTCTTTGATCGTTTTCCATTTGTCGGCCAGAAAATTGACCAAGTCATTGACTGTGCCCAATCGATTCTGTTGCATGAATTGAATCACACGCACAGCATTATTGCGATCAGCATCCGGTCCTGGTTTGCGAGCATTGCTTAGGTCCACAGCTAGACTCTTGGCCATCCCTTGTTTATCGTAGGTGTATTGTAAGTTATAACGCTTGCTGTCAGCATCTTTACTGAGTTGACTTTTTTGCTTGGCCTGAATCAGTTCCATCCATGGTTTCAAGTAACCGCCCCGACGCCTTGTCACATAACCACGAGCAGGATCTTGTCCTCGAAGTTGACTGACATCGGCCACATGGCGAGTATCACGCATAAGCCAGGCCTCTTTATCATTGAACAGGTTCACAGGTGTCTTTCGCTGTTTGGCCACTATCATGAGTCGTCGGGCACGAGCACGAGCAGCTTCGTCGGCGTCGGGTGATATGTAAATATCCACGACTCTAACAGCAGCAGGTATGGCAGGTTCTCGACTAAAGATACGATCTTCTGCTTCATGCGGCCTATGATGGCTTTTCAAGGGATCACGATTATTCCAATAGTCTACTGCCCGACCAGGATAACGTTGATTATAAAAATCGCCATCAAGTTCAAATAACACAGCATCTTGTCCTATATAATCATGATAGCCACCGCGGCGTGTTCTTGTGGTACTTAAAAAGTAAGGATAGCCCTTAGGAGCATATTGTTGTTCCCAACTTGTGCCCAGTGTATGACTGAGTTCAAATTCTCCCGACTGTAGAATTTTTAGCGCAGTGCCCACTCTGGTATAGTGAAATACACGACCACTGATGATTTCAAATAGATCTATGACTCGCATATGAGTGCCAATTTGGTAGGTGTGGTGACTTCATGAATTTTCATGTTTTTTCCGACCTCGTCTCATGTTGGCTTGCCATCTGGCCAATTGTGCTTTTCTGCCAGTGCCTTGGCCGATTTTATCCAGGGTACTCAAGCTGGCTTTCTTGGGAATACCCAAACGGTGGCTGATGCCTTGATCTTGGGGACGGCGCCCGTCTATGAAATTTTCCATGGCCACCGTGGGATCGGGGTTTTGCCATGTGAGATCATTTACCACTGTGGCCAATGACAGTTTCAAGGGAATTTTTGGTGTGGGCATGAGTTTTATAAGTAAAATTTTTAAATTCTTTTTTTTACTCGAAATCCATATTCTTTGATTTGGTTCTAACCTTTCCAATGTGCTTTTGTACTGAGGAAGTTTTTTGATCATCCACATCACATCTTGTTCATTGATGGCTCTGGCGTTGATTTGATCATTAAAATGAGTTTCTCTACGCAAGGTCATGTCTCCACGCTTGTAGTGGAGCAGCCCATTTTTAACATAAACCTCATCATATACACCTAAAAAAGATTCATTTATGGTTTTAGATGGATCGCATGCTTTAAATTCCCATAATTTCATGTCATCTCCGGGACTACTTCCAAATTAGATTGAATATGTTCAGGATTCTGTCTCAACCAGTTCGTAGCATAGCGATTAGCATCAGATTGAACCCAACCACTAAAAAATCTATGTATTACACGACCGCTGGGATCTTGTATTGACCATGTACCTGTGAATCCTCTGCCACTGGCTTCACTGTCCTGACTAGATCTAGGTCTAACCGCAATGAGATAATATGGATGCTGTGTGAGGTCTGCACCCTGTAGCCTTAACCATTGATCGAATGATCGTTCTGCTTCCTGTCTGGTGTTTCTGGTAAGATAGGTTATCACAGCATTGTCAGTGTTTCTAATAATGGCAAAATTTGCATCAGGATCACTTTCTGGTGCGGTCATTGATCCATCTTGTCTAAGCGGTAGTTGGGCACTAGGTGCTGATTGTTGAGTTCTTGATTGTCTCACACTGTAAGTAAAATTGGGATTGCCGTTGTTTCTCGTCCAACGCAGAGCCACTTGATTGGCATCTTCTTGATTATTTTCTCTCCTAAGATAAAATTCGTACGCTACTTGACCAGTGTCATTGTTAATGATCTGCCAAAGATTACTTCCTGAAGACAAGGTATCTGAATCACTTGCTGGTTGTTGAGTACTAGGTGTCTGATCGCCAGTGTAGGGCTTGACCACTCGTATTGTGGCTGCTGCGGCACTAAAGCGACTCCCCCATTCTGGATAGCCTTGATCGCTAGTGGCCTTGGCCCAGGCATCCGTACGATTGGCAGCTATCACTTGTAGACCAGCACTGGAACCAGGAACAGTGACACTCCAGTAATATAGTTTGCCATCATCGGGCTTTCTATTTACTTCGCGTTCAAGTCTGGCTTGCTTAAGAAAACTCTTTAGTGCTGCTTTTGGCATACTGCCTGAGGCATACTTGGCAAAGTATTTTATAGTATCATTAGCATCTTCTGGTGCTATGACTTTGTATAATTTTTTTGAATATTCTTCTTTATACTTTGCAGGATCAACTGCGGCATCAAGAGCCACTACAAAACGATTCATGGTAGACACAATCGTGTCTAGGTCTGAGTTCAGCCAATCTCCACCCGGGCTACGAAACTCAATGTAGTTATTTTTATTGTTTATACTTATATATTTGGCAGTTGATCCACTGTGTATCATTTTACTGGCCAGCTTGTTCAGGCCTGCTTTCATCGCATCTAGTAGACCCGGAACTTGATCGCGACTGGCTTTTGCTCGCGACAGAATTTCATCCATGGCACTTCTACAATAGGTATTAGCTGATCTGCCAAATTGTTCTAGCACATACTTGTCGCCTAACAGTAAGGCCAATTTCACATAGTCTAGATTATCCATGCTCATGCCGGGCACACTGACATTAATATGTAGACCTGTGGAGTCATTGGTATAGCAGTCTTTGTCTTTGGCATATTGTTTTACAGCAGCAAGATGCTCTGTCATCTGTGCCAATGTCAGCGGAGGACTCACAAACTCTAGACCTGTGTCATTGCGATTGTCACCACTCAAGCTGCTGTCTGGTTCAACCACATAACGGTCAGGTTTACGCTTGGCACCATGATAACTTGTACTATAGTCAACCTTCATGTTCACGTAGGCGGAAAAGTCATTGGCCACTGAAGAAATATCGCTGTCACGAGAATCAACCTGCTCATAATGTGGCCAATTCAAGATGTCTCCATGAGCATCATGGACATCGCTCATGAATCTGTATTCATTACGTAAATAACGTTCAAAAAACCGATCATGGTCAGGTTCTGCTTCGTCCATGCCATCTTCACGAGCTTGAGTGTAGATCTTGTCTGTGTTTTTTATACTTTCTTCTGTGCGATCTTCTACTAGACGGTTGTATATTTCTGTGATAGCATTCTTACGATCACGCTCGTTGGCAAACTTTCGATCGCCTAACTGCTCTGAAGCTTGCTGCCAGAGTTCTTCGCCTAGTTTTTTTTCAACTTCTTGTCCTACATAGTATTCTTCATTTTCATTCCACCAGTATTCATCTGCTTGTTGAATGTAATCACTTTCAATGTATTCTTCAAAAAGCACTTCCTGTATCCTGCGTATTGATCGTGGTGAGTTGTGGTCATGATCATCAAAAAATTCTTGAATTGATCCTATGTCACGAACACGCTCGTCTCTGGAAAAATCCGGTTCATATTCATCAGAATCGTCATTTTCAATATCGGGCACAATCATTTCAAATTCCATGCCCACACGAGCATCTATTTCACTGGCCAACTGTTTAAGGTTGCCGGGGCTCATGTCAATTTCTTGCAGAATATTTGATTGGTGTTGGTGTGTGATTTCCATAATCTTCATGACAGATTCCTTGATGACCTAGAAGATCCACTGTCAGGCACTTTCAATAAAAATCTTTTATTGGGATTTTGTCGTGGTTTCATGGGTCTTAATGTATATGAATTATCAGTCAAATTATTTAGTCGTGTGTATTGTTCTGCCTGCTGTAGCGTGCCAAACATCATCATTGGAAAATAGTCTGTGGTTCGTGTCAATGCCACCCAGCATGATTAGCTTCTTGTCTGCTTGGGACCTTTGCGTGTCTTCCAACGTCGATCAGTGCTGCACCAATAGCGACCATGTCCTTCTGCAATTGGGAAAAAACGATTCAGATATGTTTGTGCTTGGTTGCGTTGTGAAAACTCATGTTGATTGATGGGTCTATGATTTGAGTCTAAAATTTTATAAAATAATTTATACTTGCCGTCGGGCAGTGTTTTCTTAAAAGCCTGCACATGATATTTTGGCCGAGTCTGGGTAGAGTATTCTACATCTTGTAAAAAATCTAAAACAGGATTGCCGCCCAAATTGTTTTCTATAATTTCACACAGTCTCATCATTTACCCTGTAGTAATTGGGTAAAAATTTCAGCAAAAGTTTTGTTTAAAGTCGTGGACACTTGAGGATTTTTCAAGGCCTTATCCACTTGTTGTTGTAGTTCTTGTGGATTCATGGATTTGATCTTCAAGGCTATATTGGCAGCAGGTTCCACTGCTGACACAGGTCTCACAGTCTGTTGACCTTGTGCCTTGGCAATGGGAGTGGCTATAGTACTGGTGGGGGTGGTACTTGTGGTCATGGGTGCAGGGGGTATCATTTCCATCAAGGCCAAACTGGTGAGACTACGCAATGATGAAAAAATATCTTCATCAGATACTTGCAGTGTTTGGGCCTGTTCCACTAGTTTTATAAATATTGTTCTATCACTGTCACTGACACCGCCATACACTGGCTGTCCTGTCACAATATCTTCCACACGCACCAATCCGCGATCCACTCTCAGCAGCAGATCTTTACAACATTCGTTTAGAGCATTCATGATGGTCATTTATTGTTGGTTACCACGTAGAGTGGCATTACTGCTGAGGTGCCGTTGAGGATCGTCTAAATCTCTTGATTGAATCATCCAATTGTCACCATGAGATTTTTTACGTTGCACAGCCGGAATCCGGCTACGATCAGGCCTGTGAGCATATTGTGTTTGCGGATTTTGGCGAGAAATGGCAGTAGCCACACTGCCACTGGATGTAGCACCTGCAGAACTTTCGCCAAATTCCCTGGAATGACTCTGCATTAACTCATGTTCCATATGTTTTTTGACTTGTTGTAGATAATCTTGTGCCAGAGTGAGTTTTTCTTGAACCCAACCTTCAAGCCCTTGTCTTTCGCTGACATTTTTCAACATTCTATGCAGTTCTATGGCATCACTGGCGGCACTGTAACATTGTTCTCTGGCCATTTGCACTTCATGATCATCATGCATTTCCACCACAGCTTGAACTATGTTATGATTTTCTCGTATGAATTCTTGTGTTTTCATGGGTTTTCCTGTGAATATCAGTTATTTACCGATTCAGGTTTGATTTTATTCATGTGTCGGATAAAAAAAAGCAACATGATTGTAATCATGTTGCTGGTATTGCGAACTCTGAATCAGATATTCACACAGTGGCGGGCGCTGATTTTTTAGTGAAATCTGGCATTTGATCTAAATTACCTTTATATTCATAATGACCACAATGGTTGAGCAATACCTTGCTATGAGCCCATATTTCTCCGCCCATTTTTTGCCAGCGTCTACAAAAAGTCCAATCCTCACTGAGGTAATGCCCTTTTTCGTCTATCATGGTGTCAAAAATAGCAAACATGTAAGGCTCATACTGTTTGCCAAGACCCACGTCATCTACATATTTTGTTTCTGGATATGCATCACAGAGTCGCTGATAGACCTGTCGTCTGAACAATAAAAATCCTGTGCCCATGGTGTCAACAGTAAAAGTGTCGCCGTGTATGGTGGTCTGAGGCTTGAGATTAATCACATAATTTGTGGGTATGGCTTTCTTGGGATATAACCCACCTATGACATCCTTTTCATACACCAACATTTGTAAAATACTTTCGGGTTCAAACCTTATGTCTGCATCAATGAACATGAAATGTGTTGCCGCACTGTTGTGCATCATTTTGGCCATGAGATTGTTTCTGCCACGAGGAATTAGACTTTCATTTACCATGGTGTCCAAACTCCACTGCATGCCGGCTCTACTGGCCAAAAGAATGAATTTCAATAAACTGGTCACAGTGGGTTCACTCATCATACCTCCGTAGCAGGGTATGCCCATGTGCAAGTGTATTTTTGAAAAATCATATTGGCCACGTTCCTTGATCACATCCTGGCTCTCGGGGGGTTGATTGGCCATTCGTTGCTCTTTTTGTTTTTTCATGAGGTCCGATATTTTCTGAACCACATCTGTGGCGTTCTGCCCCGGAATATCTACTGATGGTACTGATGCATTTGACATGATTTTGCCTTTTTGATTTAAACTATTTGATCGTCAGTTTGTGTACAGATCTAATAAATTTGGGACATATCAATGTGATGACATCCAGTAAACTGAGATCATTTACGTAAATATGGCCTGTGTTGAGATATTTATATCCACTGTCAAGTTCTTGCAAAAATTTCGCACCGATTCTGACTTCTGAGCCCACGTTTTTTATGAAACGTGCCAAGGATTGTTTTTCTAAAATAGTGGCGTATCGGCCACCACGCACAGTGACTCTGTATTGATATTTTGGAGGTTTTTGTAAAATTATGGATTTTTGATCCAAGATCTCACGAAGATTTATGTCGTCTGCATGATTAACTGCGTAAGGTGAAAATTTTTCTAAAGTGGTGATGTTATGTTCATAAATCACTGCTAGATCGTTATGAAACACACTCACAGTCGATCCTTCAATTCTAAATTTCAACCCTGTATCAGGAATCATAGTGAGATTAAACAGGTTTTCTATATGCTTTTCTTTAAAATTAAAATATTGTACTCCGGTGCTATGCACATAATAATGACCTTTATGAATCAAATAAGCTCCGGGAATAAAATAAGAAACTTTATTGTAATAACGGTCGTAAAATTTTTTAGTGGTTTCTTTAATGACCACATGTGAATTGAGGTCACGCCACAGTGATAAATCCATGAGTATCCACAGTAGTTGAATTATTGGTTAGAGCAGGTAAAGGATCGCTAAATTCAGTGATGAAACCAAATTTATCTTTGTCACGATCCACTGTGATCTTTCTTGCACCAGGTAAAAATTCAAACAATATTTTTTTACTCAAAGGCACCTTGATCTGTGATTCCATGGTTTTGGCCAAAGGCCTAGCGCCCATGGTGCGGTTAAATCCCTTTTCTATGAGAAAATTCACAGCTGACTCAGTGAGTGTCACTGTGATTTGTTTGTCTGCTAATAAATCATTTAGTTCGCGTATGAATTTATGAACAATTTTAACCATGCTGGCTTGGTCTAGATAATTGAATTTACACACCGCATCCAGTCTGTTTCTGAATTCAGGTCTAAAAAAATCTTTAACAGCTTGGTCGTCGTCACCAGTTTTTTGTAAACTAGAAAATCCAATGCTGTTTTTTTCGAGACTTTCTGATCCCAAATTACTGGTCATGATCAACACACAATTTCGCACATCGGCCTTTTTTCCATTACTGCCAGTGATTGTGCCAGAGTCCATGAACTGTAAAAGAATATTACTGATGTCGGGATGGCTTTTTTCTATTTCATCAAATAATACTATGCTAAAAGGATTTTTTTCAATGCCACTGATGAGTAATCCGCCACTGACTGCTGTGTCATCATAACCCACATAACCAGGTGGTGCACCTATGAGCTTGGCCACTGCGTGTTTTTCTTGATATTCACTCATGTCAAATTTCAACACATGCATGTGTAGATGCTCGCCCAAGAGTCGTGCCAGTTGAGTTTTTCCAGTGCCAGTGGGACCCAAAAATAAAAAACTGCCTATGGGTCTATGCACAGGTTTCAATCCCGCCTTGCTGACATATATGCGCTCTAACACAGTGTTTATCACATCTTCTTGGCCAAACAATTGAGATTTCAGTGCCATGCCTAAATTTTGCAATTTTTTATTATTGTTGTCCACTGACAATTGATCTTCGGGCAGCTTGATGGCTCTGCTGATGACTTCTATGATGTGTTTTTTGGTTATCACAGTGTTTAAGTTGTCAGTGCTGATTTTTGTTCTTGCACAGGCAGTGTCTATGAGATCTATGGCTTTGTCTGGCAATTTTCTTTCGGGTTGATATCTCATGCTGAGATCCACCGCAGCTTCAATGGCTGTGTTACTGATGTCTAGTTTATGAAACTGTTCGAATTTTGATTTGATACCTTGTAGAATCAATTTGGCAGTTTCGGGCGTGGGCTCATCCACGGCCAGTTTGTAAAATCTCCGCATCAAAGGTCTGTCTTTTTCAAAACTCTGTGCATATTCTTCCCAGGTGGTGCTGGCAATGACCTTCACAGTGCCTCTGGTCAGCACTGGTTTAATCATGTTGGCAAAATCCACGCCGCCATTATTAGAGGATCCGCCAGCACCACGCATTTGATGTGCTTCATCCACAAAAAGCACACAGTGTTTTTTTATTTCCAGAGCTTTTAGTATGTTTTTTAGTTTTTCCTCAAAATCTCCACGATACCTACTGCCGGCTAATAATGAACCTATGTCTAGATTGTACACAGTGTGATTCATGAGAAATTCAGGAACTTGTTTTTGCACAATGTTTTTGGCCAGTCCCTCGGCTAACATGGTTTTACCTACTCCGGCATCTCCCACCAGCAACACATTGGCCTTGTGCCTTTTGGCCAAAATCTCACAAATTTCTTTAAGTTCATTTTCTCTACCGATTATGGGATCAATTTCATTTTGTTGCGCCAGTGCATTCAAATTCACACAATATTCTGCCAGTATTTCATCGGCCTTGGTTTGATGAAGATCTTCCAACTGGTCTGTGTCTGAATCTATCAACAGGTGTTTGTACAGAGATACCAAATTGTTACGGTCTAAGCCGTATTTTTGTAAAAAATAACAGGCATGACTGTGTATTTCCAAGTTCATGCTCAGCAATAGATCCACTATTTTCATTTTATGCTGGCTACTGAACAGCACTTGAGTCAGGGCTCTGTTGAAAACTCTTTCCAGGCTCTGTGTTTTTCTAGGAATACTGTTTTTGTCTATAACTAAATCTGTTTGTTTGGCCAGGTATGTTTTGACATCATTGATCATGAGTGTGGTATGTATACCAAGATTTTCCAAAACTCGAGTCAAAGGATCGTGTTGTACAATGGCCAGTAGTAAATGTTCTAAGGTCACGAATTCGTGGCCAGCTGTTTTGGCCAGTTCGCCGGCTTTGAGAATGATTTCTTCTATATTTGAATTTGATTTCATGGTAAAAGGCATGTCATTGTAACACAGCAGCTAGTTTACGTAATTGTTCTTGAGTAAGAGTTCTGGGAATTTCAATGTGTATTTCTATGAAAAGATCTCCGCGCACAGGATGATTAATGTCCCAGAGTCCCTGTTGGGGTATTCTCAATTTGGTATTTGGTTGTGTGCCCGGCGGCACAGTCAATTGAAATTGTTTTTTATCAAGGCCAAACACCATCAAATCACAACCTGCGATGGCATCCACACAATTTATGGTTTGTATTTTTATGAGATTGAGATGATCCACAGTGAAATCTCGAGCAGCTCTTACTCTGAATTCCACAAATAAATCACCAGGAGCCACTGTGGTGATGGTTTTATCACCAAGTCCGGGAAAACGCATTTGCATGCCAGTTTGTACACCTCTGGGAATATTGACCTGCACCGTGTTTTTTCCACCGGTGTGATTTGGTATGTCTATATGTTCAACTGTGTGTTCTAAAGTTCTTGCCAGATCTATTTCAATAACTGCCTTGATGTCGCGGTTTTTTTGAACATGTCTGAAATGTCCAAAAGGCCCCCCATTGTGAAATTGCCTGAATATATCATGTATGTTTCCATCTCCAAAACTGAAATTGAAATGAAAGTTTCCCGAGTTTTGAAAGTTTTTTTGATGTTCGTATTGTGCACGTTTATCATTGTCAGAGAGAACATTATAGGCTTCTTGTATTTCTTGAAATCGTATCTGATCGCCACCGCGATCTGGATGATGTTGCATAGCCAGTTTTTTATAAGCGGATCGAATTTGGTCATTGCTGGCCGAAGCATCAACACCTAAAATGTTAAAATAGTCTTTCATATGTGTTTTTTATAGAGTACGAGTATGGAGTTTACACTAGTATTCATCAACTGTCAATACCAATCACTTTTTAGCAGGCGGAATGTCATGGGACTCTAGTTTTTGACGCACTCTAATTTTTTTGCACTCTTGTACTGGCTTGCCATCTTTGCCCATGACTGGTTTTCCATCTTTGACTTTGTCATGACATACTACTTTGACTTCGCCCTTACCGGCTCTGTCGGCGCCAGAATTATCTGATGCTTTTGATGGCTCGCTGATTTTGGCTCCGCTGGCACCTGCTGCGGGGGTCGCTGTTGCTGCTGCTGGCGCTGCACTGGATGCTGTTGCTGCCTTTGCTGGCTTTCCGGGATCAGCACCTTTGGCAGGTTCTGCTGCATGTGCTGTGATTAGGCCTAGGCCTAGGCATAAGATATAACTTACTAAAAACTTTAGCATAATTCCTCCTTAAATCCATTCTCTTGGTGGTTCTACTGGGGCAGGTTTACCACCAAACCCTGTAGTCACATGTCCATAGCTGCCTGTGTTGCGTACAGGTGTTGTGTTTTCAAAGCCACCCACACCGGCATTAAAATTTTGGACTGGTGGATTCGTCATACCGTTTACATTATTTCCATAGATGGTTACTGGGCTTTGGCTCATTGTTTGTAAACCAACGATGGAAGAACCATTAAGTTTTTCTTGTGTGCGGCCCCAAGCACTGAGTCCTAACACTGCACCCATGGCCATGTGAAATAGACCAGCTCCGGCCAATGTCAAAGGTTGCCATTGACGGAAAGCATCATTGGCAGCTTCGGTTTCCCAGAACTGCACAATGGTATACATCATAGGGAACACAACAAAATCAAACACACACACAATCATGTACATCCAACCCATAGCAGGCCGCCACTTGGATTGCATCCAGTCTTCTGATTTTTTTTCAGCAGAATCCAATTCAATGATGTTTTTTTTAATGACTGTACCTTGCACAGTATTGGTTTTGTTTTTTTTACTAAATATGTTCATTTGTGTTCCTCATACACTGATCACAGACCCATCACATGTAACGCATGTTTATAGTGTTTGATTCTGTCGTCCAATCCCAGGGTACCACCATTGATGCGCTTGGTCAAGGTCAGCATGTCGCCTTTGTCTGCCCATTGATTGAGATTATTGCTTTCCCAAAACCAGCAAGCTGACTGTACTGCACCTTCAAATGTGGCCAAATAGTGTGGCATGTCATTGACATCTGTTTCTATGCTGTCCGCAAAGGCCTGATAATTGTTTCTACCTGTGAGCTGAATCAGGCCACGACCGCAAAATCGCCATCCATCGCCGGATGCTTCTGATCCATTGCCCATTCTATTGGCATAGGCACGATTGGCGATCATTTCTTCTTTACCAGCATACTGACTGGCCGTGGTCATGTCTGGAAAATATCTAGGCCATACCTTCATCAGGCTAGCAGCGCGGTATTTCAAGTTTTCCTTGAGAAATTTGAATCCACCACTCTCATGAGCACACTGGGCCACAAAAGCAGCCACACGCTGCGAAGTGTTGATGTCGTAATCGGGCAAACAACGACGCATGGCATCGTGCCAATAATCCACGTAAGGATTGCCCTTTATCAACTCAGCTAATTGATCGCGAGTCAAGATAAATTTATCTGCCATCATCGTCCTTTCTTTTTCACTTCGTCATAGATTTGTTTTTGTTTCGCATACCAGGAATTCCAACCATCATTTTTTAAGCTGCACTGATAATACAAAGTGTAGTTGTTCACCACTGCTTTTAATAAATCCGTGATTGCCACAACATCACCTTCTATTTGTTTGAGATCTGGGCAGGGTTCAGTGAGTTCTTTCACAGGAGCAGGAAATTCCGGTACCACAGGCAAAAATTTTGTAAACAGTCCACAGCTGGTCAAATTCAAGACCATCAACAAGGAGATTAATAATTTCATTTTTTATCTTCCTGTGATCGATTGGGATTTTTAGCAGCTTGGTTGTACAGATCAATCAAGGATTTTGGAATAGCACACTCTTGAGATTGCAGTCGTCTCAGTCTGTCGATTTCATCCAAGTACTGCTGTTTTTGTTCTGCGGTCATGTCTTTGGTGATTTCTTTAGTGACTTCTTTGGTTATTTCCACTATTTTTTCCTTTTGATCACGTCGCAGTTGTGCTATTTCTTCTTCGTATGCACGTCGTTGTTCTGCGGTCATGTCTTTGGTGATTTCTCGCACACGCTCCGGACCAGGTATTTCTTTTTCTATGAGTTTTTCTATTTCCACCACTTTTTCTACAATACGATCAACTTCTTTGATAATGGTTTCGCCGCGTTTGACCACAACTCTTTCTTTTTCCACAATTTCTGTGCGTATTTCTTGATTGGCGATTTGAGCTTTTTGTTCTGCCTCGCGAACTTTTTCCTGCAGAGCAGCCACTTCTGCCAACCATTTCTGTTCATTGGCCAGCCCACCTTGAATCCATAAGCAAAATGCAAATACCAGACCACTGAACAGGCTAATGGGGAATCTGTATGGTATGATCTTGATCGTGGTTGTGGCAATTACTAATACAAAACTGACTAAAGTCAGCACGTGCCATAACGAGTCTGGTAGAAAGTCAATCAAATAAAATAGTTGCCACATAGTTGGAAATCCTTCTCATTCATTTTATAGAATGCCCGCTGCGGTCTTGATATTGTCTGTGAAGGTATTTTTTGGCGCTTGGGTACGCACCTTGACACCAGCCGAAGTTTTCAATTTGTCTAGATCTTGTTTGGCATTTCTTTTTTTCTGTAAATAATCTTCTGCTGACAAAGGAATCAATTCGGCAATGGCCTCTTGACTTAATTTTATCCGGGCGTTGGGTTTATGATATGTCAAGGTCCAGCTTTCGAGTTCAATACCTGTGAGATTGACTAAATCTGTGAACATGTTGATGAGATTTTTGGGAATTTGAGAATTTCTTTCGAATTCCACAAACACCAAATAGCTGCCATCATCAAGTTCACCACTGCTGACATCAGCATCCATAATCCAATCATAACTTTTTTCTATGAAACTCATGAGGTCTTCAGCCGGCAATTTGCTTGCGACTTTGAAGGTCAAGACCACTGTGCTTTCATCATCGCCCATCTTGCTTTTATACTCGTCGATGGTGACTTCGGCACTTACTAGATTTTCAAGATCTAATGATTCTAATCCTTCTGTGAGATTAAAACTGTGGTGTGGTTCGTGGTGTGGCATTTGTATTAGCATCGGGCATGGACTGGGTGTCGGACTGTGACTGACCTTGATCTACTTCATCGTCTAACCCAGCTTCGTAACTGTTGTCTAGATCCTCTAAATCAATTTTTTCAGACTCTAGTTCTAAACTACCACGCTGAATATCTTTAATCAAGTTTTTGGGCATGGTGATTTCCACTAACCACACTGGTTTAGAAGTCAGTCTGGGCATTCGGGAGCCTGGTTCAAAGTCGGCCTGACTCTGTACAGACACTGGATAATCAAAACGTTTTTTTGTATAGGTGATTTGACACTTGTAGTCTAATAATCTAACACCTCCCCTGGGATCCGGCATCATTTTATAAGGATACATGAATGTGCAAGTCACAAAGTATTTTTTGATAATAGGTCCTTGTACTAGTTCACCTTTGATCCAGTTGGCAAACACATACACATCTAATTCATCGATGACTCGTTCAAAATCCAATAAGATTTCCAAACTACTGTCAGTGAAATAAATTTCTTTTATGTTATTGACAATGGCTTCAATGTCATTACTCATGCGTTATCATGATCCTTTTGTGTATTTAGCCATTCACAGAATATAAGCTGCAATGATGTTTTGATTAAACAAATACTTATGAAAAATTTTTTTTCAGTTAACATAGAGCAGAATTAGATCATCATAGCAGTTAAATATTTTTGTGCATCATCAATCACAACATACCGGAACAAACATTTACATATATACAAATCTAGGAGAAAACCTCTTGTCAGCCAAAAGAAAAGCAAATGGACATCGTCGCGGCCATCAAGCCTCAAACATCATAGAATTCAATGAATATGTGCCCAATCAAGCCAAGCGGGTGATATTATTGCCCAAAACTCTAAAACAAGAAGAATACGTGGATTCATTGCTAGACAACGAAAAAATCATTGTGTTTGCAACTGGACCGGCCGGTACTGGAAAGACCATGCTGGCAGTCATGGCAGGTATACATGCATTGCGCACCAGGCAAGTAGCTCGTATGGTCATCACACGACCCGCAGTGGGAGTGGATGATGAACAGCATGGATTTTTGCCTGGTGACCTTAATTCAAAAATGGCCCCATGGACCAGGCCCATCATGGATGTGATTCAAGAATTCTATACTACCAAAGAAATCGCCCATATGCTAGAAGAAAAAACACTAGAGATAGCTCCACTGGCATATATGCGAGGAAGAAACTTTAAAAACTCGTGGATAATCTTTGACGAAGCTCAAAATGCCACAATGAACCAAATGAAAATGGTTCTTACTCGTGTGAGTCATGGTAGTAGGATGATAGTCACCGGCGACTTAAATCAAGTGGATCGTAAATTCAGTAATGACAACGGTTTAAAGGATTTTCTTGCTAGATTACAATCAAGTGATACAATTGTCAGTGTAGATTTTGGGCGACGTGATGTCCAACGTCACCCAGTTGTGGCGGAGGTGTTAAAATTATACGGAGAATACTAGATAGCTCGACCTAAGGTGTCCTTGAGGAAGCGATCTAGGTCGTCTTCCCAAGGCCTCCCACATAATCTAGCACGATGAATATGGTCTAACTGTTTGATAACAGAATCGGGCAATTGCCGATCGGGCAAAGCATCTCGCCGCTTTAGTTCTTCTACAAGGTCTTCGGTTACAAAATTATCTAGACTTATTTCAACATCTACGGTAGTCCAAGGCATGTTATTCCTTTACGAAATTGGGAAAGTAGTTATAATGCGATGCTAAATTCCAGTTATTTAGATCAATCACACATCCATCATGTGTCTCAATTCTAATACCAGCAAGATGATCTCTATATCGTTGCCAAAAATCATATATGTTAGGTGTGGTACTTACATGTATACGATTTATAGCTTTGTGATTTTTCTTGCTTAACAGACAAGTAGGTACATTCAATGCTTCGTCTATAGAAACTTCATCATATATTAAAAGCTCTCTCACTAAGGCTTTTGGTAAAACGTGTTCAAAATCACACTCGGTCTTACGCTTTCCAACTTCACGATAGTGAGCACCAATATGCTCCTTAATACAATAATCATGACATCGTTTAAGATAAAAGTCAATTTCATCTCGCATTAATCTAGCAGACTGGTCCTGTGCGGGGTGAGCCTTAAGCAAGGTCTTTACTCGTTCTATACCTTGTTTGGCCCAAGCATATGTTTGAGCATAAGTAGAGCCCCCACGCTTAATTGGTTTGTACCGGGCTTGAACAAATTCTTCAAGCCGGTTTTTACGTTCATTTGTAATCATTACAATAAATCATCAATAGCAGGTACATAGGTAGCAGTTGGTTGCTTTGGTAACTCAACACCGGGGTTATTAGGTTGCCATGTGTGTTTCAACTGATGCCATAAGAAGTTTATACCTTGTGTTACATTCTTACTATTGTATGGAACAGCCGGGCAAAGAAAGGACAGCTGACCTTTATACATTTTGTTATAGGCATTAATGTTGGCTTGGTGAACCTGTTCCCAAAATGGGCCAGTTGCGTCAAAGTTAGCATCAAACAAGTCAATACAGTGCTGAGCAATGCTACTAATAGAGTCGTCACTTAGTTCAATATGTTCAACCTCGCACATGTTAAGAAATTCTATAATTAGCGGAATTTCCTTAGCATTTATTGGTCGTTTGTTGGTCTTTGTAGCCTGCGATTCAATTACGTACTTACCGTATACAGCAAATTTTCTTACTACTTCTACGCTGGCATCTTCAAGCTCGTTTAGACGACTAATAGCACCAGTTTCATCAGTATTACCAAACTTTTCCGCTGTAAGAAACATACCAGCATCGCGAATATGCTGCCATTTTTTGTGTGCATTCTTCCATTCAGGATCATTATACCCATCAACTTCAACACCATAGATTTTCTGCATAAAAATATCGATGATGTCTAGAGCCTTTTTGCCGGCGCTCTTGCCCTTGGTGGTATTGTTGTTAATAAAATTACTACGTAGTTCACCTCGACTATTAATCGAATAAAGATTCACAGGAACCATGACTTCTTTATAATTAAGTTTGAAGGCATGTGTAACGATCAAGTACAGTGCAAGGGCAGTGTGCTGACCGTCCCACCCACCCAACCTTCCTTCGGAAGTTTCGTAAACCTGAATAGGCTGTGCTTGGTAGGCGCGGAAGTTGGAAATAATCTTCAAAATCCATTTTAGGTCGGGTTCACGCTGCATGGTGGTATCTATTACGATATCACTTAGCGGACGTTCAATGGCCCTGCATAATCTAAATTGTGCTCTATTGGTGAAACTTACACCAGGATGGTTTCGACGAAACTGAGCAATGGCTCTAGCTAAATTGGCAGACCAATTACGTTGTGCTTGAGCATTTAAATTTTGAATAGTTAATTGGAGTCTGCTAACTAAATCTACGAGATTACTAGCAGTATTTTTATAACGTGAGTTTTGAGCATCCGCGTAGGATGGTTGTACTACTTGAGCAATTTTACTATCTCCTGTTAGAAGCATAAACCGCTAATGACCCAATGTCAGTAACGTTCTTTAGCTTGCTACATTTCTAATTATAGATAAAACCTAACTTTTACGCAAGTCTTTTTTGGCGACGTTGTGGCTTTTTTACGACTCGAACAGCAACTTCTTGATGGCTACTTACAAAACCCAAGTACTCATATTCAATATGAGTCTCGGCAACAAACTCTTGCCAGGCACGAAACTCATCTTGTTGCCAGCCCGGGAAATTAAAATATTCATCAAACACAATTACGGTACCAGGAACTAGTCTATTCGCTAGAGTGTCAAGCACATATCGAGCACTAGAATATAAATCACTATCGATGTGCAAAAAAGCAACAGGACCTGGATTATCTAACCACCCGGGTAAGGTTTCTTCAAACCATCCCCGATGTAATTGAACATTACCGGGCACTTGTGGTAATTTTTGTGCAAAGTGCCCTCGCCTAATGTTCCATAACCAAGTTTCCGGTAAGCCTTCGAAACTGTCAAATCCATGTATTGTGTGATTGGGCCATAGTCTTGCCCAATGGCGTATGGTTCTACCTGTGGCCACACCAAACTCTAAGCGATAACCATCAACTTCGACCCAGTTCCCGACTGCTTGGTGAAGATCGTAGTCACAAGCAAAGTTTCTAGCCTGTCGCATGTTAGCAACTAGATATTCTGCACTGCTCTCGGCCGCCAGTCTTCGTGCTGTAAAATCAATGTCAAAACTGTCGGTCTTGAGACCTAGCAGTCTACGCTGACTAACACTAGGTTGAGGATAACGCAACCACTGCTGACAACGGTCTATCAGTCGATGCATGTTCATCGTGTCATTTTAAACGACTTTGTATATAGTTTTCAAGATCTCGCAAATTGGATTCCAGTCTTTTTGTGTGCGCTTCTGCTCGATCCAAACGAGCACTGAGATTGTTAATGGCCACCAAAGCCTGTGTGATATCTTCTTTGGTCAAACGCAGTTCTTTGACCTGCCCCAACAAGGTTGGTGGAGCTGGTGCGTTGGGATCGCGTGGCCGACGACGCCGTTGACGCAGTAATCGAGCAAATGCAGGATTCATAGCACTGAACTCAGTGTGCTTCCTGAGCTTGAATCAGGATTTTCCACCGAAATAGATGCGGGATTTGAAAAATATTTTGGATAATTTTTTTGGAAATATCTCCATATATCTTCGTAGGATTTTGTTTTATCCCAAGAATTACGAATCACAGTTTTGTTAATGAGATCTAAGATCACTTGGCTGTCTGACAGATCTCGGTTACGCAATTGTGATGTCACAGCAACACGTTCATCCCAACTGATGTTTTTTGGATCTGATTTCCAGCCAGCTTTTTGAGTTCGTACTCGAGCTGCGGGTTTCATGCTGTAGTAGGCCACCAAATAAAGTTTTTTCATTGTGTCACTCCCATGAGTTCGGTCAATGTGGCACTGAGATTGATTTCAGAGTCTGCACAACTGTTGTGATTGATCAAGCCTCGAGCAATGATTTTTATGGCTTCATCTTGTCCTTGATCACTGGCACTCCATAGATCCAAGTTATTATAGGCCCAGCGATATATGGATTCAAATTCGTCCGGTCTGATCTGGCCACAGATCAATTGTCTGGCCTGACGTAGCTGTTGTGCTTTGATCAAAGTCACTGCTTCTAACATGTGGTCAGTGGTTCTATTTACTGCGGTGGCCTGTCGCAGTGTGCCAGTCACACTGTTGGGTTGTAGCAAATTCAAACATTTTCGTAGATCTGGATAAGTGGCACGTACATAATTGTCCAGTGTGTCTATGTCAAACACTGTGTTTTCTTGCATGAGCACAGTGGCGGCCCTGGCTGTAAATTCCACGAGATCGGGTCGTTCGATGATGACTTCATGGCATCTGCTGCGTAACGGAGGAATGATTCTATTGGGATAATTACAAGTCAGCATGAATCTGGTGCTGTCACTGTATTCTTCCATGAGATTGCGCAGTGCCGGTTGCACACTGGCTGTGTTGAGATAGTCAGCTTCGTCAATCATCACCACTTTGTAAAATCCAAAAGGCATGGTTTGACAAAATCCTGTCAAAGTGTCTCGCAGCCATTCTATGCGACGACCTTCTTTGCTGCCATTCACATACAACACATCCACATGTTCCACACCAATGCCGTTGATGATTATCTTGGCCAGTGTGGTTTTCCCTGTGCCGGGACTGCCGTGAAACAACAGATGCGGAAAATTTTTTTCTTGGATCCAGGTTTCTACTTGTGTGCGCAGGTCTGGATCTACAAACACAAAATTTTCCACAGTTTTTGGACGATACTTTTCAGTCCACAACTGCGATATTGACATGTTTTATCCTTGTGTAAACACAAATTATACAGTAATTGTCACTTGAGATCTGCCACGGTGCTGTCGTTGGGCATTTGGTCTGCCACACACAAAATGTCTTTGGCATCCACTCTGCGCACTATTTCTGTGCCGGCTTCAGTTTCAATGGCATGGCCCCTAGTCCAACGTCCGTGACTGACCAACACATAATCTCCCACACACACATCATGTTGATCCGGACCAATGGCAAACACACGAGCCCATCGTGGCCTAATGCCAGAATCTTTTTTATCATCGGCTGGAATTATCACACCAGTGAGAGTTTGCCTTTCCCCAAAAAACATGTCAGTGACCAACACATGATCATGCAAAGCACGAATGCTGTTTATGCTGTTGATGAACACAGTCATGTCTATACCTCAGAATCTGGATGTGTTTTTTTGGGTGGTTTAAGCACAGAATTGGCCAAATTGCCACGCAACTCCGGAGCTTGAGCCTGTGCTCGCACCGGGGCCATGAGTGATTCCATGTCAGGTACATCTTCATGTTGAGTGTGAGTCACTGTGGGAGTGTTCAACTTATAGTAATCATTCATGACTTCATTTCTGGTACGAGTGACTTCTCCCCCTGGCCCCAATTCATCTCCTCGAGCATTCACTCTCATATTACCCACGGCTATGATTTCTTCATTGGCCAATCTTAAACTTTCCATGTCCACGGCACGCCCCATGGCAGATCTATACAAATTTTTCATAAGGTCTCCTTTAAAAATTCATTGATGTCTAATTGATATTTCATACTGTTTATTCTGTGTATACCTATCAAATACAGCACATGGCTGGCCACACTGGAACCACGGCCCACTCCCCATACTATGTTGTGATCATGCAAGGTGTCCACTAGATATTTGAGATATCGCAGCATGTCAAGCAAGTCAAGTCTGTGATATATCACAAGTTCTTGACAAACACGATCTAGTTCTTGATCAGATTTGCACTGTGTGATCAGCCATTGAGCAATGTCCAGCTGACGATATTCTTCGGGCATGCGCCATCGCTTTTGACAGTCATGATCAAACTGTTCTTGAGTCAGCAGTGACTCTTGAAATTCCTGTAATTCAGGCAGATTAATGTCGAATTCTTTCACAGCTTGATTGTACTGCGTGGCCTGAACTAAGTGACAGTGACTATAATCAAAATCGGGTGTTTGGTACAGTTTTTGCACGATGTGCTGTGGTGTGAGTTTGGGTCTTCCCAAGGCATCGAGATTCATTTGATGTCTATGATATTTTTAAATTGAGGATTTTTTTGTCTGACATCCTCGAAATTTTTTTGATTTCTACGAGAAATTTCATCTCTGTAGGCTTGTAGAATCATGTGCATTTGTGGCAGCACTGCCGTGGATCCTGTCCTGCTCACAGACACGATTTTTTTATGTAGGTCGTTGTGGCGAGACATGAGTTCGTCCATGTTATATTGGCTGAGATCATTGAGCAATGGGTGCATGGCATCAACTCCTGGATAATATGATAATTAGTGGGCAAAGTCAAATTTTCTTACGTAATTCCGCACGTAACTGAGCAATTTGTTGTTGCAGTGATTTTATGGATTCTATGAACAATGCTGCCATGCCCATGTAATTCACAGTCATGACACCTTGTGCATTTGCATGCACCAGCTCTGGCAAACACTCTCGTATTTCCTGCGCGATCACACCCATGCTGGCTTGATCATTTTCCGTATAATCAAACCTGACTCCTCTTATGGCATTGACTATGTCAACAGCATCGGTAATAGTTCTGATATTTTTTTTGATTCTCACATCACTGGGCACATTCATAAAGTTTCCCGCCGGTATGCCACCAATCACACTGATCACACCATCATAGATGCCTATGGTGGTGCCATCTACACGAACTAAACCCAGATCATTGGGACTGGCTATGGGCAAATCTGTGATGTCAATGGGGGCGGGTTTAATTTTTCCCAGGCCATCTATTTTCAATGTGCCAGAATCCTGGTTCTGTTGTAGAGTGATCAAAAGTTCACTGAAGTCTGTGAAACCAGATAAAAATTGTACAAAGTAATTTTTACCATTATCAGTGGCACTAAAACTCATGAGATAATTACCGGGATTTTTCATCAGTATTTTATTGTCATCTACAAATGAGGTTCTAGTCCCATATTTGAAATTGTTTGGCAATAAAATTTTAAGTTCCGAAGTTTTAGTTTCTACCCATAATTTCACAGTGGAAATTTGCTGACCCCTGGGCACATTAATCACTCGAACTTCAATGTCTCGGTCGATGGTGATTTTTTGAAAATTGCCTTTGGAAAAATCTATGGCAGTACTACCTATCCTTGTGCCCATGTCAAAAAATGTTTCGGAATATGCAGTTAATTGGGGCCTATTGATTTTACCATATACATAGTCATTGGTGCCCGAATTTTTGAACACAGCATTTTCTTGTATGACACTGAGTTCATGACCTGTTCTGTTCAGAGCCACACGTATGGCATGGAAATTGTCACGAAACCCTTGACTGGTGTTATTTTGTCCAGGTACAGGGAAATTACTGTTAATTGCATAACCATTGACTTGACTGGGCCCTGTCATCTAAACACTCCGACTTTGGGAAATTTTAGATATTTATCAAGTGTTTCTGGATCCTCGTAGTAATCCAATCCTTCCATGATCACAGTGGTATTACTGTCAAACACTGTGGTTGTGCCATCTATGGTGGTGAGTGTGCCTGTCCTGTAAACCCCCAGCACATGATCATAATTCAAGCTGAGACGGTTCTCTAGTTGATATCTGTCAAATTCAAATCTTATTTGATTCCAATTAATGTTTGTGAGAGCATGAGCGATTCTCTTGGCACCCCCCGGCACACAATAGGCCAATACCACCACTGGTTTGAATCCCAAAGCCGCAGTGAAAAATCCTGGCCGGTCGGGTAAGGGTTGTGGACAAGTCATCCATTCTGGTATCAAAGTGCCAGTGTTTGGCCCCGCAGATGCGGATATCACTGCTCGCATGGCCTGTAAACTGTTGGTTTTCAACATGTAAAATGTCTGGCCATTTTGCACATGATAGTTGGCAATGAAGGGTCGTAGATCAATTTCATGTGGAAAGGCTGTTATCTCACCACTTTGTGGGTTTAAACCTTGAAGCTTGTCAATTATTGTGACATATACCACTTCATATTCTATTTGTAAATTATCATTCACATAGCATGCTGTGTTTACTGGTCCAAAAATCAAAGTTTTATCATAGTGATTTGATTGTAAAATGGTTTCATATTCAGCAGGAGTTTTTGGATTTATGCCTGCGGCAAATAAAATTTTAAGTCGACTAGCTTTGCCATGCCAGGGATCATTTAGTCTGTAAATTAGGTCATGAGGAAAAATTGCAGGATCATTTATCAAAGTGTAAAATATCTCACGTTCATGCATGTAGGGATAAGCATTTATCCAAATGTTGTCTTTGGGACTGTGATGTATCCGTTGTATCTTTATGCTGAATCGTCTGTCACTGTAACTGTCATAATTTTCACTCCAGGCACGCACAGTGAATTCATATAGATCATCCACAGGCACAGTGTATGGGTCATCTTGATGGCATCTGAAACTTGAGCGTCCCACAATCATGCCATCATGTTGTAATTTCAATCCCTGCGGGAATCTGTTAGTGGTATTTGGTGCGAATTCACAGTAAACAGGTTCGGCATTTTTAGATTGAGTTTGTATGACCAATCGACTCTGATCACCGTTGATGACACTGCCTATGAGACCTGACTGAGTGATCCAAGAAATTTTTTCAATTTCTGACACTGAAAAATAATAAAAAACCGCATCTGGCCACAACAGCGCATGTGGAGCTGCAAGCTGAAACCAACTGCTCCATAAAGGTTGCGGAAACCAGGTTATTCGTACTGAGTGCCCCACCAACACCAAGTTTTCTGGAGTCACAAGTTCCACAAAAAATTGATAATCGTTTTTCTGAGGTTGAGATAAAAAATCTTGCAGATAATCTTGCCAGGCCTGAGGTTCAAAAAGATCAGTTCCCGGGGCTGTGTTGGCAATGAAGGTCTGTCTTAAAAAAGGTTGAAATTTATCTGTGACAGACACAGTGATTTCGCCATGATCAGACAACACTATATTAGTTGGCACTGTGCCCTCGGACACACGCCATTGTGAACCAGGATGCGAATATTGCTGATGATCAGTGAAATAATATTTTAATTGATTATTTGTGTATATAATTTGTTTTTGATCAAAATTAGATATGTGATATGGTTTTGTCAACACCACAGTCATGGCAATGTTTCTCACATGTGACACGTTGTGTTGGTCCATGATTGACACAGTGAACGCATGATCACTCAATACCTGACTCAAGGCAGGCTCTGCTATGTTTATATGACCTGTGATGACACCTGTGTTGGTCAACACAAGTCCTTGAGGAAGTGAACCGGCTGTGACAGCATATGTGCCAGACCACTCGGGCATTAACAAGTACTGTTGATTGTTTAACAAAATGCCATGATGTTGAATATTTGCATGCCAAGATTGTGTGTGTTGGTCCAACTGAGGCTGTGACACTGTGACAGGTATCACCAAACAGGATTTAGCAGGAGCAATTACTTTATCAGGCAACAGTGTGATGCCAACATTGGCCAAATTGTTTTCCACGGTGTCAAAACTGACATTGTTGTTGGCGAATCCCGAAGAAAAAAATTCTATACTGTCCGGATCAAGATGAAACCGCCAATTGGTGTTGTAAGACACTCTGGTGGTGATTATGTGCCCTTTGATTTTACTGTCAGGTATTTGGCCATCATATATGGCATCAGCTATGGCGATTTTACCAGGATTAGTCAACTTGATGATGAAATTGTTCAGACTTGTATGATCAGTGATGGAATAATATTTACTAGGCACGTGTCCAAAATTATAATCATCGGGATCAAGCTCGGACACAACACGGCTGTTCATGGGACACAGTGCATAGTTGCTCAACAGTGATGTGCCCAGTGATCTTATGTTTTCATTGACATGGTCAAATGACACACTGCAAGGCAGCGCACTGCCTGTGACGAATCTGATGGAGCTGGGCCAAAAACAAAAATTATAGTTTGGATTATATAATTCTTCTTTAGGCACAATGAGTCCTGTGATGGCCAATCCTGGCCCGGGACCAATTAACTGATTTCTGGCCTGTTGTATTATCGCAGCATCAGTGAGCTTGATTGTTAGTGTTTTAGCACTGACACCATCGGTTATAGAAAAATACGCCAAGTCTGTGCTGATGCCTGTGAAAGTGGACATGTAGATATTTATAGAAGAAAAACCGCTCCTGGAGCGGTTTATGACCACACACAGTGTGGTTATCTACGCATGTTTGCAGCATCCACAGCAGCCTGTGTGTTAAACACAGGCTGCAGACAACTTTTATGCACTATGGTTATGCCCAAAACAGCATGACCAGTGTACACAGAAGGAGGTTTCTTGGTGGCGTTGCCAATACCAGAATCACGACTGGGATATTTCACCAATTCTCGACCTGGTGGTGGCACTAATTTGGGCAATTTGTTGATAAATTCTGGTTTTTTACTGATGTTGATCATGGTGCGTGCCTTTAAATCTTGCCATTCAGTTTCAAGCTGTAAATTTTTACGTTTTTGTTCTGCACTGGACCACTTTTTCGATCCCTTGCGTTTGCCTGTGGTGGTGAGCCAGGGTTTTTCAAGGTGCATCATGGTATTTCTTTCGCAGTAGTTAACAATCTCATATTGTACACGAAACGCCATGCGTGGTCAATCTGTGGGTTTTATACAACACTATCACCACTTTCTGAGTTGGGGAGATCTTGCACGTTATAGATTAACAAAAAATAATAAATACCTTAGAGAGGTCATTATGAAAATCAGCGAATTATTACATCAGGTGGCAGATCACATTGCCAGCACAAACGATCAAGAGTATAACATCGGTGTTGATCAATCCAAGTCTAATGAAGATATCACAGACGAAGCCATGGTCCCTCCATTACAAGCGGAATGGGAATTACAAAAACAACAAGCTGGCATGCCCAATGCTTTTGCCAATCGGGCAATTGGAGAAAATATGGATCAGATACAGTTGCTGAAAAAATATGCAGGTTTAAAGTAAAAAAATTTAATCATGGCCGTTCGTAAAATTAAAGCAGGCAGAGTCAATTCCATTGGATTAGATGATTTCAATGGCGAACAAGGAACCATATTCTATGACGATATGACCGGAGATCTCAGACTTGCCGATGGTGCGAGCACAGGCGGCCATTATCTACAACACAGTGTGATTCACACCGCCAACATAAGATTGAATGGATATCTGTTACGAATCACTGACAATGGTGTTATGTCTATTAACGGAAAACCCATTTCTGATTCAGTGAGTTTTGATGGTGGCAGTGCAGTCAGTGTATTCTCAGCCAATTTCATCCACATCAATGGCGGATTCAGTGCTGTGATTTTCAGTGATTTAGATTTTTATTTAGAAGGTGGCGGAGCACTATATGGCAAATAAAATACAGATCAGAAGAGACATCAGTGTTTTTTGGAGTAATGTCAATCCCATTTTAAGTCAAGGAGAACCCGGTTTTGAAACAGACACCGGGCGGTTTAAAATTGGCAATGGTATTACGTCATGGAACGTTTTGCCATATCTGACATCAAATTTAGAAATAATTACTGCTAATCTACAAAATCAAATTGACTATGTCAAATCAAACCTTAATTCAGCTGCTTTGGATAGTTTATCGGAAATAGTCACAGCATTTCAAGCATTTGATGCTAATGTTTTAGCCAATGTGTCAACTATTCAAACTCTGGTCGCTAACTTAGAAATCAATGCCGGAGTTCAGCACACTGCTATTTCAGTGCTAGAATCTAATGCCAGCGTACAACAAGCTAATATTTCGTTGTTGTTAAACCAACAGGATAGATTAGTTAACGGTACTGGTAATTTGATTCTAGATGCCGGTGGTAATATTACAGTACAGAATATGATTAACTTCAGTTCTGGTGCGCTGGTTGATTCTTCTAACAATAATATCGAAATTAGAGGCATAGATAACTTTAACATTGAGTCTAGAAATGTTGTTAACATCTATACAAATACACAAGGAAACGTGTATCAATGGCAGTTTGATGATAATGGTAATTTGACATTACCGCAGACAGCAATGAATGTTAGCCCGGCACCGACTAGCTTGCCTGGTATAACTTGGACAGATGGAACTTTGCAAACCACAGCATTTACAGGTTCTTCTGCCAAGGTTGACATTGTAAATACCAATGGCTTATCAACAACATATTATCCCACTTTTGTTGAATCAAGAACAACGGATCAATATGTACGAGCTGACGTAGACCTAACTTATCACACAGATAGTAATTTATTAAGATCTGGCAACATACAAGTTGGGCATAACATTTATGGTTCATACCGTAGCGGGTTATCTAACGCAATACAATTTAGACCAAACATTGACATTGATAAAAGATTTTTATTCACTGTAGACTCCAGTGGTGGTACTTATTTGCGTTCCGGAATGGAAATGCCCGGTGCTGAAGTAGATAAAGCAGTGACTTTGGCGTTTCCGCATGCTAACAATAATGCTGGATTTATATATATACAAGGTTTGGATTCTGGGGCCACTGATTTCAATGATGCTTTCAACATCATGATGAACAGCGGCAATGTTAAGATTTCGGCCTTGAGTTATGCTAATGGAAACAAGGTGTGGACTTTTGACACCACTGGTAATCTAACACTACCACAAACTCAGATGAATGTTAGTCCGGCACCTACTAGTTTACCTGGTATAAGATTTACCGACGGGTCATTGCAAACCAAAGCATTTACGGGCACAGAATTTCCTACTAACATCGTAAATACGCATGGTGGTAGTGCTGTAATTTATGTAGGAGGTACAGAAGCTTCCAGTGAATCTCTGTATGTCAGAGTGGCTAATGTTTCTAGTACCTTAGGAGTAGAAGTAAAATATTCTCATGCGGTTACATCATCTATTAGTGCTTTTAGAGAGTACCCTAATCCTACTAATATTTATTCGGGCTTATATACTAAATCGGGATCAAATAATGATTATGATAATTTTGGAAATCTCGTCACAGTTGGTGACACTATGAGCGTGAGCATATCTGATCACAGTAATCATAAGATTTATCGTGTATTGGTCACAGCAAGATCTATGCCAGGTAGTGGTGTTGCAGGAGATGCCTATTGTGTGATTGAAAAACTGAAATAAGAGAAAACTAAAATGAGAGCCCGCGAATTTGTTATTAATGTACCCATAACCATTAAAATCAATGGTGATGGTGATCCTGAAATATCCACTGATCAGTCTGAACAAGAACCAGAACTAGATTCTATGGTACCTCCGCTGCAACAAAAAATTGAAATCATGAAGCGTAATTCGGGCCTACCAAATGTGTTTGACGAAAACGAGGACGACGAAGACGAGCCATTTCAATAGGGCTCAAACATGAGTTTTACTCAGGATTTTTTCACCAGTCGTCGCAATCTTAGAGATGGTAACATTCGCACCGATCCACGAGATCGGCTGTGGTACGATGCCATCACCAACACTATACGCATCGGCGATGGTGTTACCCCAGGCGGTATCATTGTGGGTACAGGTCAATTTGGTAATCTAGGTGGAACTTTTGGCAGTCTAGCTGCAAATGTTCATAACTTACAAAATCAAGTCAATTTCATAAGACAAAACCTTGATCCAGCAGCTCTTGACAGCTTAACAGAAATAGTCACAGCTTTTCAAAATGTCGATGCTAATTTGCTGACAAATATCACCGTAATCAGCAGTGATTTATCCGTATTATTTGCCAATGCTG
>Ga0194129_10001339_pt1 | contig 41043 bp, 33 predicted proteins | sample TA2KigCa35mmetaG_FD_150862 | JGI IMG/M metagenome (GOLD analysis project Ga0194129, IMG submission 150862) | Freshwater microbial communities from Lake Tanganyika, Tanzania - TA2015038 Kigoma Deep Cast 35m | ecosystem: Environmental > Aquatic > Freshwater > Lake | place: Tanzania: Lake...
GATCGCTGCTGTTGCCGCCGCTCAGTCGGGTGCGCAGGAAGCCCAACTCGAAGAAATCGTGGTTACCGCCCGTCAGCGCGCCGAGCGCATTCAGGACGTGCCGGCTACGGTGCAAGCTTTCACCGCAACCGAGATCGCTTCCGCAGGCATCGAGCGTCCGCAAGACTTCATCGCGTTGACCCCGGGTGTCGCGCAAGTGCAGACGGCCGAAGCGGGTGACATGCAAGTCACGATTCGTGGCATCAACACGGGCCGCGACGCCGAGACCAACTTCGCGTTGGTGGTCGATGGCGTGCTGCAAACGAACCCGAACGCGCTCAATCAGGAGCTCGCGAACGTCTCGCAGATCGAAATCCTCAAGGGCCCGCAGGGCGCACTCTACGGCCGTAACGCCGTGGCCGGTGCCATGATCATCACCACGCGCAAGCCGGGCGACATGTTCGAGGCCGACCTCGGCGCGGGTTACGGCGACTACGGTAGCTACAAGTTGAACGCCTATGTCGGCGGCCCCATCGGTGGCGACTACAAGGGTTCGGTCTCCGCTTATACGCGCAAGACCGATGGCCAGTGGAAGAACGACCTGCTCAACTGCGACGATTGCGTCGATTTCTTTGAGGAAAGCGGTATTAACGCGCGCCTCATGGGCCCCATGGGCGAGTCGGGCAACTTCGACATCAAGGCGAAGTACTCGAAGATCGATGCAGGCGCCATCAACTTCAACGCGTCGCTCGCGCTGAAGGAAGTCGGCGGCATCCCGGGCCTCGGGCTCTTCCTAGAAGATCCGAACACGCACGCATTTAAATATGTCAACAACGTTACGCCGCAGAACGAGCAAGAGAACGTCAATCTCTCGTTCAAGGGTGACTGGGAAGTGGCCTCGGGCACGCTGACCGCTGTTGCGGCCTTCAACGATCAGACCAACTACTTCCTCACCGACGGTACCAGCGCGGCGTTCTTCCTCTACAGCCTCACGCCGGCCTGCCAAAAGAGCAACGACGCGCGCCCCGGCAACCCGTTGCCGGCGCCCTTCGGTCCTTACGCGCCGACCAACGGCTTCGTGACGACCTTCTTCCCGCCGTACGGCCCGAGCTTGTGCGACGGTTATCAGTATCAGCAGCGTGATCAGCAAGACGCGAGCCTCGAACTCCGTCTGACCTCGCCAGGCGACCAGCAGTTGCGCTGGGTCGCAGGCACCTACTTCGCCGATATCGCGCGTCGTGTGGTGGTTTCGCAGGGTTCGGATAACGGCCAAGGCTTCCTCGCGCAGGCGCTCGTGCGTACCGGCGGACCTAACCCGACCGACTTGCTCTATGACGACGATTTCGACAGCTCGGTGATCGCGGCTTTTGGTCAGCTCGCGTACGACGTGCGTGATGACATCGAATTGTCGGTCGCGCTGCGTTACGACCGCGAGAAGCGCGATGTCAGCAACAACGTTCCGAAGCTTGCTCCGCAGACACCCGGATTCTTTGGTGTGGTCTCGGGTGCCGCCACCTTCATCAACCCGGCGTACTCGACCAACGCTGCGCTCGCCGCCATTCCTGGCCGTTCGCGCACGTTCTCGCAACTGCAGCCGAAGTTTTCGCTGAAGTGGGATGCCGCGGAGAACATTTCGTTCTTCACGTCCTACGGCGTGGGCTTCCGCTCAGGTGGCTTCAACTCGACGGGTGTTCGCGCCACGATCGAGAGCACCTATGCGGGCCTCTGCACCGGCACGGCGCCGACGCTCACCTTCCAGGGCGTTGCGCAGAACCCGGCGAGCTTGCCGCGTTGCACGGGGACGAACCGCAGCATCCGCAACGTCAACGACAGCTACGAGAAGGAAGTCTCCAAGGCTTTTGAGGCGGGCTTCAAGGCCACCTTGCTCGATGGCGCGCTGGCGACCAACTTTGCGGTGTACTCGACCAAACTCGAGAACATGCAGTTCTTCAACTTCTTCGCCGGCCCCTTCGGCCTGCTGCGCGTCGTGACCAACGCCGAAGAAGCGAAGATCAAGGGCTACGAGCTCGATGCGCGCTGGCGTGCAACGGACTCGATCACCCTGTTCGCCGGTTACGCCGGCACCGACAGCGAGATCATTCGCTACGACGGTCGTCCGTACACAGCAGGGAACAAGGTTCCGTACGCGCCGAAGTTCACGGGCAACGCGGGCGTCGATTTCAAGACGCCGATCGGCTCGGGCGATTGGACGCTGAACGCGCGTGTCGATGCGTCGTTGGTGGGCGAGACCTGGTTCAGCACGGTGCAAAACAATCTCGTGCCGAACATCTTCGGTGTGCTCGCGGGCTACGGTCAGGGCGAATTCTCGAAGCAAAAGCGTGATTCGTTCCACACCGTCAACGCGCGTCTCGGCGTGAGCAACGGCACCATCGGCATCACCGCTTGGGGCCGAAACGTGACCGACGAAAACTACCTCGCCGAAATCATCCCGGCGCCGGAGTTCGGTGGTTCGTTCATCCACGACGCGCCGGGCAAGACTTGGGGTGTCGATTTCACCTACTCGTTCCGCTAATCGCGATTGCGACATGACCAGGGCCGGAGGGAGCGATCTCTCCGGCCCTTTTCTTTTGGCGGTGTAAACTTCGTTTTGTGAATCGCACCGAGATCGAGTTTCCGACCAAGCATGCAGCGTTGCGCGATGACGTGCATATGCTCGGGGCGTTGGTGGGCGAGGTACTTCGCGATCAAGGCGGCGACGAACTCTTTCAAGTCGTCGAAGGCGATCGACGTCTGTCGATTGCACGACGCAATGGCGATACAAGCGCAGCGACCGAACTCGAGCAGCGTGTGCCAGGGCGTGAACCTGCGCTCGCTCGCGATCTCGAGCGTGCGTTTTCGACTTGGTTTCAGGCGGTCAATCTCGCCGAACAAGTGCATCGCATCCGCAGGCGCCGTGCCTACTTTCAAGACGATGCCGAGCGCCCACAGCCGGGTGGTGTCAGCGATGCCATTGCAAGACTCCGGGAGCAGGGACTCAGTCTCGAAGAATTGCTTTCACTGCTGCGCTCTTTGCATATCGCTCCCGTGTTCATGGCGCATCCGACCGAGTCGACGCGGCGTACGATCCTGCGCAAGCAATTGCGACTCGCGCAATTGCTTTACGATCGATTGAACCCGACTCTGGCGCCGGCCGAGCAGCGCGCCTCGATGGGTCGTATTCGGGTCGAACTCACCACGCTCTGGCAGACCGAAGATCATCCGCGACAGCGACTCACCGTCGCCGATGAGCGTGAACATGTACTGTTTTTTTTGGCCGAGGTGCTTTACCGGATCGTCCCCAATTTCTACGAAGAAATCGCCGAGGCGATCGGCAAGCACTATGGGGTTGATCCCGATCAACTCGAGTTGCCGACCATCATTCGCTTCGGCAGTTGGGTGGGCGGCGACATGGACGGTAACCCCGACGTGCACGCCAAAAGCCTGCGCGATACCTTGACGCGACAACAGCAGACCATCGTCAACGCCTACTTTCTCGAGGTGCAAGAGCTCGCGCAGCTGATGTCGCAGAGCGGCAGCCGCAGCGGTGTGAGCGCTGCACTGCAGCAGCGTAGCGATGAATATGCAGTGCGCTTTCCGGGTGCGCGATCCGCGGCGCCCGCGCGTCACGATCGCATGCCTTATCGCGTGTTTCTCGGGCAGGTGGCCGAACGTCTGCGCGCGACCTACGAAGCGCGACCGGCGGGTTACGAGAGTCCTGCCCAATTTCAGCGCGATATCGATTTGGTTGCCGAGAGTCTCGCCACGCATCGTGGTCGGCACGCCGGACTTTTTCCGCTGCGTCGGCTGCAGCGCCGGATCGCCACTTTCGGTTTTCATCTCGCAACGCTCGAAGTTCGGCAGCACAGTGGCATTCACCATGCCGTGCTCGCGCAGGCGCTAGTGCAGCCGAATTGGCTGTCGATGAGCACCGCGGAGCGGCACGCGCAGCTGAGTGATCTCATTGCTCGCGACATCGGTCCGCGAGTCGAACTCGATGCCACGGGCAAGCGAACGCTCGCGGTCTTCGAGGCTATGCTGCAGTGCCGTCGTCGTTACGGCCCCGAGGCGATCGGCAGTTATGTCGTCAACGGTACCGAGGGCGCAGACGATGTGCTCGCCGCCTTGCTGCTCGCGCGCTGGGCCGACGCTTTCGACAAGCGCAGCAACGAGGTGGCCATCGACATCGCGCCGATGTTTGTCTCGCCGCAGGCCTTGGCCCGTAGCGGTGACATCGTGGCCGAGCTGCTTGCCGATCCGCTGTATCGCGCGCATCTCGATGCGCGAGGCCGACGGCAGATTGCGCTCGTCGGCTACTCCGAGAGCAACAAACGCGAAGGTATCGCGGCATCGCGCTACGCGGTGTATCGGGCGCACGGTGCGATCGCGGCGGCGATCGCCGCCGCGGGTGAAGATCATCAGCTCGTGCATGCGCGCGGCGGCAGCATCCCGCGCGGTGGTGGCCGCATCGATGCCATCGTCACGGCTACGCCGCCTTCGATCATCAATGGTTGGCTACGACTCACCGAGCAGGGCGAGGGCATCAACCAGCATTACGGTCTCGGCCCCATTGCGCTGCGAACCTTGGAGCGCGCCTTCGGTGCCTTGTCACTCGCTTGCGGGGCAGTGCGCGTGGGTCGCGTCGCCGAGCCCGACGCCGAGATGCTCGCAATCGCAGCACGCCTCGCCGAGGTCAGCGCGGAGCGCTATCGCGGCTTCGTCAAAGATTCACCCGCTTTTCAGGGCTGGTTCCAGCGGGTCACGCCCATCGATGTCATCGAACGTATGCAGATCGGCGGCCGTCCCGTGGTCCGCGAGGGTCTCGAGGGTTTCGTTGGTCTGCGCGCAGTGCCTTGGGTATTTGCCTGGACACAGAATCGCATGATGCTGCCCGGGTGGTTCGGTGCGGGAGCGGGTTTGCAGGCGGCCATCGATGCTCACGGTCTACCGGCCTTGCGCCGAGCGCTACGCGAGTGGCCGTTTCTGCGGACACTCGTCGACGACATCGAGGTGATGCTGGCACGCACAGATCTCGATATCGCCGCTTATTACGATGCGCTGCGAGTCGACCGACAGGGGCCAGATTTCTTTGCCGAAGTTCGTCGCGAGTACGTACTGACCCGTGAACTACTGCTGCTCGTCAAAGAGCAACACGAACTTCTGGACGGCGAACGCACCCAACAGCGCGCGCTGGCACTCCGAAACCCCTATGTCGATCCCATGAACCTCATGCAGGTCGATTTGCTGCGTCGCTGGCGTGCAGGCGGACGCACCGATCGTGAACTGCTCGAGGCCTTGCTCGCGAGCGTCAACGGTATTGCGCAGGGTTTGCAAAACACGGGTTGAGTGTGGCGTTCGAACGTCAGGCAAAGGAGATGCCGATGACCATTGGAAAAAACACGTTTTTCATCTGCGGCTTGCCGCTGCTTTTGGCGATCGCGTGGGTCAGATCCGCAGAGGCGGCATCGCCGCTGCTGCTCGACCTCGAGTTGCTCGCGGCGTCACAGAACAAAAATCAGGTACAGGTACCGAACACCGCGCAGGGAACGCGTTTTTCTTTGCAGTCGCTTACCGGCAGCGGTCCTTATTTTGCGCCCCGATTGCAGGCTTCATGGGCCGCAGGCGAGCGCTCCGAATGGCGCGTGTTGCTGGCTCCGCTGGCTTTGTCCGAAGATGGGCGCAGCGATAAAGCCATTCGCTTCCAGGGCGCCAGTTTTGCAGCGGGTCCGATCGCTGCGCGCTATCAGTTCAATTCATGGCGGGCGACTTGGCGCTGGCGCTGGATCGATCGCGAAGATCTCGTGGTCAAAGTGGGCTTCACGGCAAAGATTCGTGACGCCAGCATCCGTTTGCGACAAAGCGCGCTCAGCGCCGAAAAAGACAACACCGGCTTCGTGCCCTTGCTGCATGCCTCGGTCGCGCGTCCTTGGGGTGACAAGTGGATGTTGGAAGCTGATATCGATGCCCTCGCGGGCGGTCCGGGTTACGCCGTCGATGCCGGGATGAGACTGTCGCGCGAGATTGCGCCGGGCTGGTCGCTGGGCGCGACCGCACGCTTTCTCGATGGCGGCGCCGACAACGACGAGGTCTATGCTTTCGCCCGGTTCACGAGCGTAGGACTCGCGCTGCGTTGGCAGCCGCAATAAGCATTACCGAGCCGGCCGGTGTGTGTGCGTCATCCTGCTGGTTTGCGTAGCCGCCGAGCCCTCGCTAGGCTGCGCAGCATGAAGCACATCCATCGCAAGAGCACAGGCATCCTCTCTCTCGTTTCGCTGGCCGTCGCTGCCACGGGCGCGCTCGTCTACGCGGCATCGCCGCGTACGTTCACGGCCGAGGACGAGGCGCTTTATCAGCAGCGCTTCGAAAAGTTGGTCGCCGGGATGCGCTACGGACTCGGACTCGAGACCTATGACCCGCTCGAAAAGGTCGAGGGCGACCCGCGCAGCCGGCCTTTGCCCGCGGTGACCGCGGGGCAGGGCAGCATCGAGGCGTCCGCGCTCGAGCAGGCCCGCGACTATGCGCGCAACAACAACTCCAGTGCTTTCATGGTCTGGCGCAATGGTCGCATCGAGACCGCCGATTATTTCAAAGATATGAAGCCGGGCGATACTTTGGCATCGCGCTCGCTCGCCAAGCCCATGACCGCCGTTGCCGTGGGTCGCGCGATTGCGCTCGGCAAGATCCGCTCGCTAGATCAGCCGGTCGCCGACTTCGTTACCGAATGGCAGGGCGACCCTCGTCGCTCGAAGATTTTAGTACGGCATCTGCTCGACATGCGCTCCGGCTTTCTGCCGCAGGCGCCTGCGACCGCACAGGAAGACATGCTCAATCGTGCCTACCTGCACCCGCGACACGACGAGATCATCATCCACGATTACCCGGTCGTCGATGAGCCTGGCACCATCTATGAATACAACAACGCGACCTCTGAACTCGTCGCGGTGCTCATCGAGCGAGCGACCGGAGTGCGTTACGGCGAGTTTCTCTCGCGCGAGGTTCTCAAAAAAATCGGCTCGCCGAGTGGCGAGATTTGGGTCAATAGGCCGGGCGGTGTGGCCCATGCGGGCTGCTGCCTGATGCTGCAACCCGAGGCCTGGCTGCGGCTCGGCATCCTCGTGATGCAAGATGGTCGGTGGCAGGGCAAGCGCCTGCTGCCCGAGGGCTACGTCAATGAAATGCGCCGTGGCACGGTGCATAACCCCTATTACGGCCTCGGCGTTTACGTGGCCGGGCGTTACACGGCTCGCCGCGGTTTCGCGAATCCTGCCCGTGAGCCAGAGGCTCGGCGCGTGCTGCACTCCGAAGCCTACCTCGCTGAAGATCTCTTTCTGTTCGACGGCAATGCCAACCAGGTCGTCTATGTCATCCCCTCCGAAAAAATGGTGGTGCTGCGGGTCGGTAACAACCCGCCGCGGGCGGCGGGAAAGGAGTGGGACAACGCCTTCCTGCCGAACACCTTGATGCGCGGCATTCGCCGCGTCGCGGGCGAAACCGCACCGACGCCGCAGCCTCGGGATTGACTCTGTTATACTGTTGTAGTTAAATATAACACCTTGGATGATCCGTCGCGTGCCCTACGCGGCGATTCCCTTTTTGGAAGTCATTTTTCGGAAGTCATCGATGTCCCGATTTTCTCTTGCTCAAGTTCCCCGCGGCATCCTCTGGACCGTCGGTGGCATCGCACTGCTCGCCATTTTTGGTTTGCTGCGCACCTTCATGTTTTCGGGGGCCGGCAAGGGCGAGGCGAGTCCGCCGCCGCTGGTGTCCATTGTCACCGTCGATCCTGTGGAGCTTGCCGATGTGGTCACGTTCTCGGGGGCCATTGCCGCCCGTGACGAGGCGGCCCTCAGCGCCGAAGGCGAGAGCGCGCGTGTGGCCGCGCTGTTTGCCGAGGTGGGCGATCGCGTGAAAGCGGGCGCCGTGCTTGCCAAGCTCGACACCTCGCTCGTTGCGCCGCAGGTGTCGAGCCTCGAGGCTTCGCTGCAAGAATCAAAAGCCAACGCAGCCGTTGCCGACGCAGACTTTCGACGCGCCCAAGCTGTGGCCAATATCGGCGCGCTGTCGGCCCAGGAAATCGAACGACGTCAGGCGGCGGCAATCGCGGCTGAGGCACGCGTCAAAGTGGTGTCATCGCAGCTCACCGAGGCGCAGGCCAGGCTGCGCCGCACCGAGATCCGCGCGCCCTTCGATGGCATCGTGCTCACGCGTGCGGCCGAGGTCGGGCAGTTGGCAGGACCCGGCGGTGCGCCGCTGTTCCGGATCGGTCGTGCAGGCGGCATCGAGATGCGCGGCAATATTGCCGAGCGTGATTTGCCGCGAGTGAGCGTGGGTCAGGCCGCCAAGGTGAGCGTGACCGGCGTCGATCGTCCGTTCATCGGCAAGGTGCGCCTGATCGGCGCCGTGATCGATGCGCAGACGCGGCTCGGCAGCGTGCGCATCGATCTCCCGTCTGATCGCGACCTGCGCCCCGGGGCCTTTGCGCGCGGCGAAATTTCGGTGGGCTCTGGCCGTCGACCCGTGCTGCCGCAGACCGCGGTGATGAGCGATGCCGAAGGCAACTACGTTTTCATTGTTGACGATGCGAGCAAGGTACAGCGTCGCGGCGTGCGCGTCGAAGGTGCGCGCGCCGAGGGCGTGGTGATCGAGTCGGGCCTCGCGAGCGGGGATCGCGTGGTCACGACCGCAGGACCCTATCTGCGCGCGGACGAGCCGGTTCGAGTCGCCAAATGAAGAACATGTCCGCATGGGCGATTCGGCATCCCACTTTGCCGATCGTGCTTTTCATGGTGCTCACCTTTGTGGGCCTCGTGAGCTTCACCCGTTTGCCCATCAATCTCACGCCTGACCTGAGTTTTCCGCTCGTTTTGGTATCGGTGTCGCAGCCCGGTGCTGCGCCGTCCGAGATCGAAACTCAAATTACGCAGAAGGTCGAAGGCGCGGTGCGCAGCGTCGCCGACGTGCGCAATATCAGCTCGCGGGCGTTCGAGGGCGGGTCGGTCACCTCGGTCGAATTCCAGATCGGTACGCCGATCGATCGCGCGCTCAACGATGTGCGCGATGCCGTGAGCAAAATCCGCGCTGATCTGCCCGATGGCGTCGATGAGCCGCAGGTCAATCGCATCGAAATCGAAGGCGGCGCCATTGGCTGGTATGCGGTGTCGACCACCGGCAGATCGCCTGAGCAGCTCAGTTGGTATGTCGACAATACTTTGAGCAAGCGCTTGCTCGCGATCCAGGGCGTGGCGCAGGTGTCGCGTGGTGGTGGTGTGAACCGCGAGATTCGTGTCGAGCTCGACCCTGCGCGCATGCAGGCGCTCGGCCTCACAGCCTCCGAAGTCAATCAGCAGTTGCGCGTCCTCAACGTCAATGCGCCGGGCGGCCGTGCTCAGGTGGGCGGCGGCGAGCAATCGATCCGTGTACTCGGTGCGGCCGCGACCGCGCTCGAACTGGGTGCCACCCGCATCCGCTTGGCCAATGGCAGCAATGTGCGGCTGCAGGATATCGCCGAAGTGAGCGATGCGGTCGGCGAGCGCCGCTCACTCTCGCGCGTCAATGGTCGACAGGCCACGAGTTTTGGGGTCTTCAAGGCGCGCGGCTCTTCGGAAGTCGCGGTGATGGATGCCATTGAGGCGGAACTCGCAGCGCTTGCCAAAGAATCACCCGATATCACCGTCAAGCGCGTGTTCACCACGGTCGAGTACACCCGCGAGACCTACCGCTCGGCGCTCACGGCGATGATCGAGGGCTCCATCTTGGCGGTGCTGGTCGTCTTCATCTTCCTGCGCGATTGGCGGGCGACGGTGATCTCTGCGCTCGCCATTCCGCTCTCGGCGATTCCGACCTTCGCCTTCATGTACTGGCAGGAATTCACGCTCAACAACATCAGCCTGCTCGCGCTTTCTTTGGTGGCAGGTGTGCTGGTCGATGATGCGATCGTCGAAATCGAGAACATCGTGCGCCACATGCGCATGGGCAAGAGTGGCTATCAGGCTGCGCTCGATGCCGCAGACGAAATCGGTCTCGCGGTGGTCGCAACCTCGGCAACCATCATCGCGGTGTTCTTGCCGGTCAGCTTCATGGGCGGCTTTTCGGGCCAATATTTCAAGCAGTTCGGACTTACCGTCGCCGCCGCCGTATTCTTTTCTTTGCTGGTGGCGCGTCTGATCACGCCGCTGATCGCGGCCTACACCCTGAAGCCGCATGACGAGATCCGCTCGGCCGACGGCCCGCTGATGAACGCTTATCTCGATGCGCTGCGCTGGTCGCTGCAGCATCGTCGCGCCACGTTGATCGGCGGCACGTTGTTTTTCCTGTTCTCCATCGGCTTGCTGGTTGCGGTACCCAAATCATTATTGCCTTCGCAAGACTTCGGTTCGGCGCAGGTCGATATCGAGTTGCCGCCGGGTGTGCGCCTCGAGCAGACCGCCGAAATTTCGGGCAAGGTGCGCGAGCTCCTCGCCAAACAGCCCGAAGTTTCCGACGTCATCGAGGAGATCGGTGGCGGCGATGTCCGTACCGCACAGCTCTATGTCACCCTGGTACCGCGTGATCAGCGCGAGATGTCGCAGAAAGTCTGGCAGGAAGGGGTCACTCCGCTCTTCGCCGAAATCCCGGATGCGCGCGTCACCTTCGCAGGTAATGACGGCCCCGGTGGTTTGCCGATTACGCTTTACCTGACTGGCGAAGATCCCGCCAAGCTCGAAGCCACCGCGCGTCGCGCCATCGTCGCGATGCGCGCGCTACCCGAGTTGCGTGATCCGCGCATCAATGGCGATCTGCAACGGCCCGAGATCCTGATCCGACCGCGTCTCGATTTGGCAGCCGAGCTCGGCGTTTCGGTGGCCGCGATCAGTCAAACAATTCGCATCGCAACGCTCGGTGATCTGCCGCAGAACGCCGCGCAGTTCTCGGCAGCCGATCGGCAGATACCTATTCGAGTGAGCTTGATCGAAGACTCACGGCGCGATCTCGGCACCCTCGAGAACTTGCCGGTGCGCACGGCAGCCGGGTCGACCGTGCCGCTCAAGGCAGTGGCGGATATCAGCTTCGGCGAGGGCCCCTCGGTGATCCGTCGGTACAACCAGAGCCGACGGGTCGTGCTCGAGTCGGAGCTCGCCAAGGGGGTCGAACTCGGGCCTGCGCTCGCCAAAGTTTATGCACTGTCCGAGATCAAGAATCTGCCCGAGGGCGTGCGTCTTGTCGAAGTGGGGCAAGCCGAGTTTCTCAAAGAATTACTCGAGAACTTCACCTTTGCCATCGCTGCGGGTGTGCTGCTGGTGTTCGCCGTGCTCGTGATCCTGTTCGCGCGCGTGTTGCAACCGATCACCATTCTCTCGGCTTTGCCGCTGTCGGTCGGTGGCGCGGTCATCGCGCTCATGCTCGCCGGCATGCCGTTCTCGATGCCGGTGGTCATCGGTTTCTTGATGCTCATGGGTCTTGTCGGCAAGAACTCGATCCTGCTGGTCGACTTCGCCATCGAAGAAATGCGCTCGGGCAAGCCACGTCTCGAGGCGCTGGTCGAGGCCGGGCACAAGCGCGCGCGGCCGATCATCATGACCACGGTCGCGATGGTGGCAGGCATGCTGCCCGTGGCTTTCAGCACGGCGGCGGCAGGGTTCAGAGCACCTATGGGTGTCGCGGTGATCGGCGGACTCATTACCTCTACGCTGCTCACGCTCGTGATCGTGCCGTCGATGTTTTCTGTGGTGGATGACATCGAAGGCTGGCTCGAACCGCGCGTATCCAAGCTGCTTGCGGCCTCGGGCGAGACCAAGACCACGGCTTGATTGCGGCGCGCGGCGCTCAGCGCAGCGCTGCAGGCGAGTTACGGCTGCCAGAACAGGGCGAGGGCGAGGGTGCTCGAGGCGATGAATGCCGTGGCCGCCCCGCCTAGCGCGAGCGGCTGCCAGCCCTGTGCAATCAGTTTGCGCACGTCGGTTTCGAGTCCGACTGCAGCCAGCGCCAGCGCGAGCAGCATCTGCGCAAGCAAATTAGCCGAGGCGCGCAACTCCGTGGGCACCCAGCCCGTGCCCGCGAGCAACACCATTCCCAAAAATCCGAACACGAACCAGGGCATCGGCACTTTGCCGCGCACGGCGGAGTCACCGGGTGTAGTTTCTTTGGCAAGACGACGCTGCATCCAGAGTCCCATGCCGATCACGAGCGGCGCGAGCATCAGCACGCGGGCGAGCTTGGCCACCGTCGCAAATTCGCCGGTGGCTTGGCCGCGCGCAAACCCGGCAGCAACCACCTGCGCCACTTCGTGTACCGAGGCGCCGGTCCAAAGGCCGTACGCGCGTTCATCGAGTGGCAGCATGCCGCCGAGCACGGGATAACTGAACATCGCGATCGTGCCAAACAGGGTGACGGTGGCGAGCGCATAGGCCACCGCTTCTTCGTTGTCGCGCACCACCGTGTTGGCCGCAACAATCGCCGAGGCGCCGCAGATGCCCGTGCCCGTCGCAATCAGCATCGTGAGGCCCCTGCGCACGCCGAGGCGCTCGCCTAGCCAGAGCGTGAAGAAAAAAGTCCCGAGCAGCGCAAAGGCGAGGATTGCCAAACCTGCAAACCCGATACCGAGGATCTCAGCGAGCGTCACTTGCAGGCCGAGCAGCACAATGCCGGTGCGCAGCGGCGCGCGCAGGCAGAGGGCGATTCCCGCTCGCGCGGTCTCCGGCCGACCGACTAAATTGCGAACCAACATGCCGAGCAGGATCGCGAGCATCAAGGGGCTGATGCGCGAGATGGCGGGTAGACTCAGGGCCTTGAGACCGAAGGCCGCAGCGGCGATCGCCGCCGCGAGCAACAAGCCGGGTAGTCCCTGGCGCAAGGTGGAACCCGCGCCCCGGGGCGACGGGTTCGACTGAGACCCCGGAACGGGGGCTGGAGCGGGAGCAGGGGCAGCCAAATGGGATTCCTCAGCGCATCATGTTGTGGTCATCGCGCAACAGATTGGGTCTTTCGCGGCGAGTGACACTATAACTTGCAAAAAGACCTGTTGCAGAAACGCTCTGGTGTTAGACTCTCGCGGGATCGTTGCCTTTCTGTCTGCATCTCTGGGCGTCTGAACGCCGGTCTGCATTGCTGAATCGACATCGATCGGGAGCCATTAGGGCACCCGTTGCCATGAGGCGCGGCACCCGAACGGCGTTTGTAGTGTGTTATCGGAGAGTGTTTCCAGAGATGGCTAAAATCTATGTAGGCAACCTGCCTTTTACGGCAGATGAGGCAGCGGTTCGTACGCTGTTCTCGCAGCACGGTGCGGTGACGTCGGTCGCCCTGCCTGTTGATCGTGACACCGGTCGTCCGCGCGGTTTCGGCTTCGTCGAAATGGCGCAGGAAGACGCGGCCCGCGCCATTCAGGCGTTGAACGGTTATTCCATGGGTGGTCGCCCGCTGCGCGTCAATGAAGCGCAGGATCGTCCGCGCACCGGTGGCGGCGGTGGCCGTCCGGGCGGCGGCGGTGGCGGTTACCGCGGCGGCGGCGGTGGCGGTGGCTATCGCGGCGGCGGCGGCGGCGGCGGCGGCATGGGTGGTGGCGGCGGCCGCTGGTAAGCGATCAACGCGACCGTCCTCACCGACAGTCGACCGAAAAAGGCCCGGATTTTCCGGGCCTTTTTCTTTTCCGCGCTCTTTCCTGCGCGCGTCGCTTATCGTGCGCCGGGCAGCACGCGCACCATTTGCTTGCCGACGTTGCGTCCCTCGAAGAGTCGGATCAAAGCCTCGGGCATCTGCTCTATCCCTTCGAGAATATCTTCCTGATAGTGCAGCCGACCGGCCGCAATCCACTCGGCCATCTGCGCCTCGGCACGTTCGAAGCGCTCGCCCATTTCATAGATGAAGAAGGCTTCCATCCGCGCCATTTTTTTGAAGATGGCAAAGGCATTGCGCAGCGGTCGCGGCTGTTCGACGCCGTCGATGTACTGCGAGATCGCGCCGCAGAGTACCACCCGGGCGTGCCGCCGCAGGTGGGCGAGGCCTGCATCCAGAATCTCGCCGCCGACATTATCAAAGAAAACATCGAGGCCCTCGGGAAGCAGCGCAGCGATACGCTCTTCGACCTGCTCGTCGCGATAGTTGATGGCCGCGCGATAGCCGAGTCGGCTCGTGAGCAGTTCGCACTTGGCGGCGCTGCCGGCAATGCCTACGGGGTCAGCCCCCAGATTACGGGCGATTTGCCCGACGTTCGAGCCGACCCCGCCCGCGGCACCTGACACCAGCACCCGATCGCCCGCCTTGACGGCACCGATATCGACGAGACCCAGATAGGACGTGAAGCCAGTGAGCCCGAGCACGCCGAGCGCGGTCGACACCGGCGCAAGTCGTTGCTTGACCTTGTACATCAAAAAATAGGGGGAGCCGTCGGCGATGGCGTATTGCTGCCAGCCCATTTTGCCGTGCACGATTTCGCCAACGGGCCACGCGGGGTTGCGTGACTCGACGATGCGGCCCACGCCGCGCCCGTGCATCACATCACCGAGCTCCAGCGGGCGCTCGAATTTTTCCGTGTTGAGCATGTAGCCGCGCATCACGGCAGCCACACCGAGATACATCACCTCGATACGAAACTCACCCTCGAGCAGTGCCCGCAACGGTGACTCAATCAGTCGAAAGTCGCTCGCGCGCACGGCGCCCTCGGGGCGCGCGGCGAGCACCCACTGCAGATTGCGACTCAAAGTTCTCGATTCCGTGTTTCGGGTACCAGCCAGAGTGCGAGTACAAACGCGCTCGCCATCACGGTGACCGGGTACCAAAGGCCGGCGAGTACATCACCCGAGCGGGCGACCAGCCACGCTGCCGTGAGCGGCATGAAGCCGCCGAACCAGGCGCTCGTGAGGTGATAAGGCACCGAGAGCGCGGTATAGCGAATGCGTGTGGGGAAGATCTCGGCGAGCCAGCCCGCGCCGGGCCCGCAGGTGAGCCCTGCACCGACGATCATCAAAAAAATCAGACCGATGAGCTTGAGATGCGTGAGGTTGATGTCGCCCATACCCTCGATCGGTCTGACCGCCGAGCGCTGCGGGTATCCTGCCGCCGTGAGCGCGCCTTGCAGGGCATCGCGATCAAAACCGCTGAGCCGTGACTCCGCGACGGTGATGACCAGCGGCTCGCCGCCGAGTGCGGGCGCGTTGCGGTAGGAAATCCCCCGCTTGGCCAAAAAATCACGCGCTTTGGTGGCCTCGTCGAGTTCAGCGGCGCTCGCGAACGGGTCGAAGGCTGTCGGCGCGGCATACACCGTGACGGGGGCGGCACGCTGCGCGGCGGCGAGCGAGGGGTTGCCCACGGCCAGCAGACCACTGTAGGCAGGCATGATGCTCACCGCCGAGAGCAGCATGCCCACGAGCATGACGGGGCGCCGGCCGATGCGATCAGCGAGTGCGCCGGCGCCGACGAATATCAGCATGCCGATCAAAAGTGCGGCGACGATCAGCGTCGATGAGGTTGCGCTATCGATGAGCAGCGCAGTCTGCAGAAAGACCAAAGAATAAAACTGTGCCGTATACCAGCTGAGCGCCATCGCGGCTGCGACCACGAGTGCCGCCGCCATGCGTCGTCGATGTTCCGCAGCGAACAAGGTCTCGCGCACGGGGGCCTTGGCGAGTCCGCCGTCCCGCTTGAGCTGCACGAATAGCGGTGATTCCGCGAGTTGCAGCCGTATGTATACCGACAGGCCGAGTAGCAGCACCGACACGAGGAACGGGATACGCCAGCCCCATTCACGAAAGGCTTCTTCGCCCACTGCATAGCGGCAGCCAATGATCACGAGCAGCGAGAGCACGAGTCCAAGCGTGCCGGTGGTTTGGATCCAACTCGTGAAAAAGCCGCGGCGTTTGCTGTCGCTGTGCTCGGCGATGTAGATCGCGGCGCCACCAAATTCGCCGCCGAGCGCGAGCCCTTGAATGAGTCGCAGCGTGACCAGCAGCGCGGGCGCCCACCACCCGATGACCTCAAAGGTGGGAATGAGTCCGACGAGCGCCGTCGCGAGTCCCATCAGCACGATGGTGATCAAAAAGGTTTGCTTGCGGCCGACGCGATCCCCGAGACGACCGAAGACGAGGGCGCCAATGGGTCGCACCGCGAACCCTGCGCCGAAGGCAGCAAGGCTTGCGAGCAGCGCAGCGGTTTCATTGCCTGGCGGAAAAAACAGCGCGCCGAAAAACGTCACCAAGCTGCCGTAGAGGAAGAAATCGTAGTACTCGAACACCGTACCCGTGGAGGCGGCGACGACGACGCGGGTCATCGGTGTCGGTTTGGAAGGATCGATGTTCATGTTCACACTGGGGAAGCCTGCGTGGATTTTAGGCGCAAACGCAGCCGTCGCGGCTACACTCGGTGGCACGATGAGCAACGCCTCTACGCCGATCCGTCGCGGCTATTTCGACGGTCCCACGGGCCAGGTTCACTATCGTCGATGTCGCAACGAGGGCGGCGAACCGCTGCTGCTCATGCACCAGTCGCCATTATCGTCGACGCAGTTCGAGGCCGTGATGCCCGCGCTCGCCGCCGCAGGCTTCGATGTGCTCGCTACCGACATGCCGGGCTTCGGCATGTCGGACAGCGCTCCCGAGGGCGCAACACTCGAGGATTTCGCGAGCATCATTTCTGCGGGGTTCGCGGCGATGGGCTGGCGCAGCGCCTCGATCGTCGGCCATCACACCGGTGCCGTGCTCGCCTCGGTGTTTGCCGCGGCGCAGCCTGCAGCGGTCAAAAAGCTCGTACTCAATGGTTTTCCGTTGCTTGGCAAGGCCGAGCGCGATCATTTTGCGACCTTTTATTTTGGACCCAAGGAACCGAAGGCCGATGGCACCCATCTGCTCACCGCGTGGCAGAACCGACTACGCTCGACGCCCGGCTGGACCGATATCCGCCTCATGCATCGCTACACCGTCGAGGCGCTGCACCGCGGCGATACCAACTGGAAAGCGTTCCCGCTCGTGATTTCGGCCGATCTCGAAGCGGTGCTACGCAAGATCACGGTGCCCACGCTCATGTTCACCAACAGCGGCGAAGATCTTTATGAGTCGACCCGCCGCGCGCATGCGCTGCGCGCTGATTTCTTTGCCTACGCCGAACTCGAAGGCGGCTCGCACGACATCGTCGATGAACAACCGCAGAACTGGGTGCAGGTGGTCGCGGATTATCTGCGGTAGCGTATTCGGGGGCTTGCCATGGAGGGCTGGCTGTCGCGGGCGCCCGATCAGCCCTTGCGTAACCCCCGCTGCCCCTCTTCGAGCGTAAAGCGCGCGAGCGAGCGCGCAACGGCCTGCTTCTCGCGCACCGAGTCATAGCCTACGAGGTCGGCTTCGAGTCGATCCGGTGTTACCGTGAGGTGCAGATAGCCGCGATGACTGCCGTCAGCAAAGAAAACATCGGTCGAGTCGCTGCGATTGTAGGCGTCGATGACCTTCTGCGGCGGGGGCCCCGAACTGATGGAGGTGGTCACGAGTTCGCTGCCGACGATGGGCGATGCGGCGTCATTGGGCAGTACGCGTTGATCGGCAGCGATGAAGGCGTGGATATCTCCACCAAGCAGCACGGGGTTGGCGCAGCCGCTATTGGCCACCGATTGCAATAATCTTTGACGTGCAGCCGGATAGCCTGCCCAACTGTCGCTCCAGTGTTGCTGGCGCGGTCCCGGGTCTTCATCGATCAGCGTCATCGCCACGCCCTGCGCGATCAGGTTCCAACGCGCCTTCGAATCGCGCAGCTGCGCGTCGATCCAGCGCTCTTGGGTGGCGCCCAGCATGGTGCGCGACTCGTCGTACCAGCTCGGGCAGCCGTCGATGAATACCCGCGAACCGCCAAGGCGCGGTGGCGTGGGGCAGGCCTGCGGCGAGCGATATTGCCGCTCATCGAGCATGTGCACGGTAAGCAGATCGCCGAGCGCGCGCGACATGTAAAGCTGCATGTCCGGACCGCGTGGCAGCGCTGAGCGCGGCAGCGGCATGTGTTCCCAGTAGGCGCGATAGGCCGCTGCGCGGCGCGCCAAAAAGTCCGCTTGCTCGCGAGGATTCTCGGATTGGGCGCCCGCGTAGTCGTTGTCGACTTCGTGATCGTCATGCGTGACGAGCCAAGGGCACGCGGCATGCGCAGCGCGCAGCAGCGGATCGGTGCGATACCAAGCGTAGCGCCGTCGGTAATCAGCGAGAGTTTTGCACTCGCCGCGGTCATGCTGACGCACCGGATTGCCCGTGTTGCCTTCGTAGATGTAATCGCCGAGATGCAGGATGAGATCAGTGCCGCGCTCGAGCATGTGCTGGTAGGCGTGGTAATAGCCCTGCTCGTAGTGCTGACAGCTCGCTACGCCAATGCGCATCCGTGCGATATTTTGACCGAGCGCCGCGGCGGTCCAGGTACGACCGATCGGACTCGTGAAATCACCGGCACGAAACCGATAAAAGAATTCGCGACCCGCAGGCAGTCCGCGCACTTCGAGATGTACCGTGTGCGCATAGCGGGCTTCCGATCGCGTCTTGCCGGCTTGCACCAGACGCGCAAACGCGGGGTCGTCGGCGATTTCGTAAATCACTTCGAGATCGTCACGGCCCGAGCCACTGTCGGGGGCAATCGGATCAGGCGCGAGGCGGGTCCACAGCACCATGCCATCGCTTTGCGGATATCCCGAAGCGATGCCGAGAATGAAGGGATCACGTTTGAAGCGCGGCGCGCGCGCGGGTTTTTGATTGCTCGCCTCGGCGAGGTTGCCGAGACCCGCGCCGCCGAGCCCGGCGCCTGCCCAGGCCGCAGCCAAGAGGGCAGAGGAGATGAATTCGCGGCGATCCGACATGAGGTGCAAGTGTAGCCGCTCGGCGGTCGGCGTAGGCACCGCGGGCCGTGATAGTTTTCGACTATGGCCACCGATCCCATGTTGCCGAGAGATGACGGTCGACCCATCGTGTGTGGGTCGCTTGCTGCGATCACGGTCGCGGGCGCTGACCCGCAGGCGATTCGTCGTTTTTATCAGGGCGCGCTCGGACTCACGCCAATGCACTCACTGATCGAAGGTGCCGCTGCCGCCGCGCTGCGCGCGCACTGGGGGGTGGGTGGCGCAGGGTCGCTCGAGACGCTCGTCTTCAAAAGGCCTGAAGTGCCCGAGGCGCTGTGTCTGCGCGTGGTCACCGTGAGCGCCGATCGGCCTGCTGCGCGACCCGGTCTTGATAGCCGTTACGACGGTGCGCTCGGTTTCGGTTTTCCGGTGCGCGATCTTCACCGACGCCACGCGATCATCGAGGCACTTGGCTTCACGGCGACAGCGGGTGTGACGGTCATGGCATTTCCGCGCGCGGATGGTACGACCTACGACATCGGTGAGACCCATTGGGTGGCCCCCGACGATGTGATGGTGCTCGGTGTCGATCGGACGCATTTGCAGCCTGTGGGGCCGATCGATCCGGCGCTCGATATCGGCGGCCCAAGTTACTCGAGCGCGCTGGTGGCCGACGCGGTCGCCTCGGGCGAATTCTTTGACAAGGTTCTGGGTCTCGAGCTGCGACGCGAGTTCACCTTCGAGAGCGAAGGGCCAAGCGGTGGCATGCGCTTGCCGCGCGGTACCCGAGTGCATTTTCAGCAGTGGTTCGCGCCTGGCTCGCGCACCGGCTATCTCGTGATCATGCAACTCAAAGAAAACGCACTGCGCGCGCCACAGGGTCTCGGACTGAAAAACCGCGGCATCGGGCTCTGGTCCTTTCCGACCGCCGATCTCGAGCTCGTCCGCGAGCGCGCCCTGCGTCACGGCGCGCCAGTGTTGCGCGAGACCGTGTTCATCGAGTCACCGGGGCTCGGCGCCGTCAGCTCTTTGATTCTGGCCACGCCCGATGGTTTTCCGATCGAGGTGTACCAGCCCCTATGATGCGCAGCGTCTTTTTACTGATACTCGCGGCGACGGCGCTCGGCGGCTGTACCACGGCCGATATCCTCGATTGCCGAGCCGCCAACGGGCTGACCCCGGACTGTCGCTTCGAAAACCCCGAGGACTTCGCCGTCAGTCCTGCGGGCACGGCGCTCATCATCAGTGAAATGGGGCGGGGCGGGCTCGAGTCCAGGCAGGGGCGACTGGTGGCCTATTTCCCTGACGCCGCAGGCACCGGGCGTGGTGAGCCGCGAATTCTTTGGCCACGCAGCCCCGGAGGCGATCCTGCGGCTGCCGCGCTTGCGGCGACTGCTGTGCCGGCCGCCGGCCCCGCGCTCGGCGATCCGTCGTGCAAGGCATTGAGCGCAGACGACCGGCTGGTACCTCACGGCATCGATCTCGAGCAGCTGGCTGATGGTCGGCATGCGCTCTATGTCGTGAATCACGGCCTGCGCGAGTCCATCGAAATCTTTGAAATCATCGATGATGGGCGCACGGTAGCGCTGGAACCTCGGGGCTGTGTGCTCGCGCCACCTGACGCCACGACCAATGATGTCGTTGCGCTGCGCGATGGGGGCTTTCGGGTATCCGACAGTTTCCGGCGCAGCGAGAACGTCATTCTTTCGGGGCTGCGCATGCGCTATGGCTCGCACCGTCCCGGCTTTGCCTGGGAGTGGCGACCGGGTCGCGGTTACTCGCCCATTCCGGGCACCGAAGTGGCGTATGCCAATGGCATCGACAAGTCGAACGACGAGCGCTACGTCTATCTCAATGCCTATTTCGAAAACAAAATCATCAAGGTCGACACGCAAAGCGGCGCTCGTGTGGCCGAAGCGTCGATACCGGGTCCCGATAACGTCACCTGGTCCGATAACGGACGCTTGCTCGTGGCCTCGCATCAGGCGGGCACCTTCGATCTGCTGAAATGTTTGCGGATCGAGCGCGGTAATTGCGGTTTCCGCTTCAATATCATCGAGGTCGACCCCGAGACTCTGCAGACCCGCGTGCTGCTTGATCAAGAGGGACCGCCGATGGGCGCTGCGACCGTGGCACTGCCTTTTCGGGGCCGGCTCTATCTCGGCACTTTCGCGGGCGATCGGATTGCCTGGCGCTGACGGCTACGTCACCGAGCTGCCCTACACGCTCGGCTATTACCCCGAGCTCGACCCGCGCGCGATTCAACGACACTTGCCCGCGCTTGGGGTTGCTGCGCCAAAGATTGAGGTGGCCTGCGAGCTCGGTTTTGGTCAGGGGCTGAGTCTCGCCATCCACGCTGTCGCAGGTGACTGCGAGTGGTGGGGCAATGATCTGTTGCCTGAGCACCTTGCCACGGTGCGCGATCTGACGCGGGGGCTTGCAGCGCCGCTACAGGTGTTCGAACAGAGTTTCGCCGAATTTTGCACGCGTTCGGATCTGCCGCAGTTCGATTTCATAGGCATGCACGGCGTGTGGAGTTGGATTTCTCCGGAAAATCGCGCCTGCATCGCGAAATTCATTGAGCAGAAATTGGCGCCGCAAGGTGTGCTCTATGTGTCTTACAACATACGCGAGGCTTTTGCGGATATCCTCCCGCTGCGCGAGTTTTTGGTGAATCATGCGGCGCAGCGCGAGCTGGCGTCGCAGCCGCTTGAAGCGCGCATCGAGGCCGCCCTTATCGCTGCGCAGCGGGTGGTCGCGCAAGATCTACCGCCCGCACGCGATGAGCCGCAGTTTGAACAGCATCTGCGACGCATTCGGTATCAGCGCAAGGCCTATCTCGCGCATGAATATTTCAATCGCGATTGGCAGGCGTTCGATCGAGTCGAGATCGAGCAGACTTTGGTACCGCTCGGTTTACGCTACGTGGGGCAGGCGGGCAGCTCTACTTCAAAACGCTTCAGCCGCGATCTCTGGGTCCGCGATCGCGTGCCTGCGCCGAGGTCGCATCAAATCTCGCCGCGCATCGCTCGCAACGAGACTATCGAGCGTAGCGCCGCAGATCGCTTGGCTTCGATCTACGAACTCAACAATCGTTTATTGAGGCGGGCGCTCACCGAGCCCTATCTGAGCACGTTGGCCTCACCGGTAACGGGTACCGGCGTCGATTTCGACTGGCGTACCTTGCTTGCACTTGCCGCCTGGCGTGACGGCAGACACGAGGCGAGCAGTATCGCGGATTTCATTGAGCAGCAGTTGCGGGAGATCGCGCATCCGCTGGTGCAGCATGGGGCCGTGATTCGCGATCAGCAGGAGATGCGATCGATCCTCAAGCGCGAAGCCAAAGAATTCGTGGCAGGCGTGCTGCCGAAGCTACAGGAACTCGGCATAGAGCCCATGCTCGGCACGGGGCTCATTCTCGACACAGGGCGCGCCTAGGGCCGGCAGCGATCCACATCGGCTTGCGCCAACGAATGCTGGAGTTGGCCAGTGAATGCGGTGCGGTCTGCTGGGACATGTGTGGGTCTCCCGAAAAATATCGCTGAATCCGCCTCAACTGCCGAGTTTTCGACAGCCGGGCAGAGGGGGTCGCGCTGCTAGCCTCGCGTGCACTTTCGTCCCCCCACAAAATACCGCGAGGAATTGTTCATGTCTGCACCCGAGATCACCCAGGGCCCCGCCATCTTCAGCGATCGCGACGTTCAAACCCAGGCCACCCTGATCCACCTGAGCGGCATCATCGCTTTCTTCATCGTGCCGCTCATCGTCTATCTCAGCCAGCAGGACAAGCGCAGCGAACTCGCCGAGCAGGCGAGGGAGGCCCTCAATTTCCAGATCACGCTCGCCATCATGTGGGCGACCTCGTTGGCGACGACGCTGCTGCTCATCGGCCTGCTGTTCATGCCGTTTTTGTTGTTGCTCGGTCTGATCTTTCCGGTGCTGGCCGCGGTGAGTACGTCGCGTGGCTCGCGATACCGTTACCCCTTCGCATTGCGTCTGGTGACCTGAATGGCGTAGGCGGGCGCCTAGGTCGGCGTCGGCGCGTCCGGTGGCATCACCAGCACCACCACAATCGCAATCGCTACAAACACGATCCACGCCGAGTAAATCGCGATTTGCGCTTTGCGTGACCAACCGTCCTTTACCTCGTTGTAGCGCATGAACTCCTCGTAGTCGGGGCCGCCGGCGCGGCGCCGGCGTTCGAGGTACGCAAGGGGGAGCACAGCCGACAGCAAGAACCCCGTGATTGCGGGCCAAGCCGTGTTGTCGTCAACGCCCAGCACGTAATAGATCGGCAAGGGCGCGAGGAGGCTACCGATAAACAGGGTGGATGTGATCTTGTAGGCGGGCGCATTGCGCTCGGCCAGCTCGTCATCGCTCAAGGACATCGGGACCTCTGACTCTTGAAGTCGGGTAATTATTCAAAGGACCTTTAAAGGACTACATTCAGACTTATGAAATATTCAATGCGAATCAAGCCTATCAGCTATCTGAAGGCCAATGCCGCGGAGGTTCTCGACGACCTTCGGCGGCAGTAGCAGCCTTTGATCATCACCCAGAATGGGGAAGCCAAGGCCGTCATTCAGGACGTCGTCACTTTCGAAGAGAGCCAAGAAGCCCCGGCGCTTCTCAAGATTTTGGCGTTGGGGAATCAGCAGCTCGCGCAAGGAAAAGTCGCGCCGTTGAGCGACGTAGTTCAGCGAGTTCGACGTGGCGTTGAATCCGGGTAATGCGCTACGAGATTGTCCACAGCGTAATGCTGCTGCTTCAATACATCATGAACACAGGCGACGAGGTTCTGCTTTTTCCCACGCAGTAGACCTGCGTGTTGCTTGTAGTTTATATCGTCGTAGAAGGACTTTGCGAACTCAATCGCATCGCGCTTGCTTGCGGTTCGCGTTGAACGCTTATAGTCCTTGCTTTGATAGAAGTAGCGCGTCCAATAGAAAGACGACGCTGCGATCTTGAAGATGATCAGTTTGCGCGGGTAGCGAGGTATGTTGGTGATGCTGCTCTTGATGGGGCAAGAGCGGTGACGAGTTGAACAATCAGTTGATGATGATTGCTCGTCCAGAGTTGTCTCGCAGAGAAGAAATCACCGTCAGCATCGTGAAGAAGCGGTCTGCCATTCAGATCATGAAACTACACATTACTGACGCGATGTCGTTCCAGTAGTTGATGTAGCCCATGTAAATCGCCCAGCACCCAAAGATCGGAAATCATCCCTTCTTTGAAAGTGAACAGCGCAGCGCCAGCCCACTCAACACGCAGTGAGGTGGGTTCGTAGCTCAAAAATGGCTTGCGGTGTATTCCCGAGAACAGCATCTTGGCGAATGCTTTGTGGTCACTGACCACCAAGTCCTGAATGTCGCAGCGATAATCGCCAAGGGCGTCGTGAACAAAATCAACGTAACCCGCAAATTCTTCGTGACCGACTTTAGTCGGTCCGAGGGAGCCGCGAAAGGTGAAACTGGCACAGAGCAGTTTTGGAATCGCCGACTTGTCGTGTCGGTTCCAAATGTCGGCGTAGAAACTCTCTACGAGTCGGGCGGCTCGGTCATTCATCGGTACGACATGCGCTCGCAATAAAGTCGCTGAAAAGCAGAATAGTCCCGAGTGTTCTACTCGGTCAATCCTCGTCATCACGCTAACTGATTGTTTTCTTTGGGCGGGAGATGGTCGGGATGAGAGGATTTGAACCTCCGACTCCTACGTCCCGAACGTAGTGCTCTACCAGGCTGAGCTACATCCCGATCTGTTCGGCCGAGACGGCCGATGCTCAGGAGCTGCGCTCGACCGCGAACCGGGCGAGGGCGGCAAGACCTTGTTTCTGCGGCGATTCGGGCAGCGCGTGGAGCGCTGTAAGCGCCTGATCGGCCTCGTCCTGAGCGAGGGCGCGAGTGTACTCAAGTGCCCCCGTTGATTCAATCGCGGTCACGATGCGCTCGAGGTGATCGAGGCCGCCATTTTCGATGGCATCGCGGATCATCGCGCGGGTATCGGCGTCGGCACTTTTTCGCAGTGCCTGAATCAGCGGCAGGGTGGGTTTGCCCTCGGCAAGATCATCACCCAGATTTTTGCCAAGCTCAGCCGGGTTCGAGCGGTAATCGAGCACATCGTCGATCAGCTGATACGCCGTGCCGAGGTGGCGCCCATAGTCGGCGAGCGCGCGCTGTTGGCTCGGGCTCGCACCGGCGATGACAGCGGCTACTTCCGCGCCCGATTCAAAAAGCTTCGCGGTCTTGCGATAAATGACTTCGAGATAGCGTTGCTGCGTGGTGTCGGGGTCACCCGAGTTCATCAGCTGCAGCACTTCGCCCTCGGCAATGACATTGGTCGCTTCGGACATGATTTCCATGACCCGCTGCGAGCCGATCGCGGCCATCATTTGAAAGGCCCGCGAATAAACGAAATCGCCCACCAGCACGCTCGCCTGATTGCCATAGACCGAATTGGCGGTGGGACGGCCGCGGCGCCGCGAGGAGCCATCGACCACGTCATCGTGCAGCAGGGTCGCGGTATGGATGAATTCTATGAAGGCCGCCGCATCGATGTGACTCGAGCCGCGGTAGCTGCAGGCTCGCGCGGCGAGCAGCACGATAAGCGGTCGCAGGCGCTTGCCGCCGCCGGTGATGATGTGTTCGGCCACCTGGTCAACGAGGGCTACCGAGCTTTTCATGCTGGCGCGGATCACGGCATCGACTGCCACCAGATCTTCACGCACCAGGTCCTTGACCGTGGCCAGAGTGTTCATGGGGCGGGGATGGTAACGGAACTGCCCGAAAGGCGGTGTGATTCGCCACCAATAACCACCCAGTAACCTGCCCGGTAACCCATTGACCGGGCGGGGACTTCGGGGCTTGAAAGCGGGTTTGACCGACAGGGGGTCGGACAGTAGAATGCGCGACCCTTTCCGGAGGTCTCCACATGTACGCGGTCATCGCCACGGGCGGCAAACAATATCGGGTCGAAGCGGGCAGCGTGCTGCGCGTGGAGAAGCTCGCGGCAGAGCCGGGTGCAGAGGTCAAGTTCGACGACGTTCTGCTCGTTGGTTCGGGCGAAGCGGTCAAAGTCGGCTCGCCGCTGCTTGCGGGTGCGTCGGTCTCGGCAACCGTGCAGCGTCACGGTCAGGGCGACAAGGTGAGCATCGTCAAGTTTCGCCGCCGCAAGCACTACCTGCGCATGAAGAACCACCGGCAGCAGTTCACTGAAATCAAGGTCACTGGCATTCAGGCCGGCTGATCCCTCGGAGTACGACACATGGCACATAAAAAGGCAGGCGGCAGTACCAAGAACGGCCGCGAGTCACACAGCAAGCGTCTCGGCGTCAAAGCGTTTGGCGGCGAGCAGGTCGCGGCGGGCAACATCATCATCCGTCAGCGCGGCACGCAGTATCACGCGGGCACTAACGTCGGCATCGGCACCGACCACACGCTGTTCGCCTTGTCGGACGGCAAGGTCCACTTCAAGCGCCGTGGCGCCGAGCAGCGGATGTACGTGAGCGTGGTCGCCGACTGACGGCGAACGCGGTCCACGCATTCCAAACCCCGGCCGCGTGCCGGGGTTTTTGTTTGCGGACCACGCAGAGGCGCGGTTCGCGAGGGGCCGGTTCGCGAGGGGTAGAGGTACAGCAATGAAATTCGTCGATGAGGCAAGACTTCGCGTGCAGGCGGGTAACGGCGGTCGCGGCTGCATGAGCTTTCGTCGCGAGAAGTTCGTGCCCTTTGGCGGCCCCGACGGCGGCGATGGCGGCCATGGCGGCAGCGTCTGGCTGCGTGCGGCGGCGGGCATCAACACGCTCGCCGATTTTCGTGTCGAGCGCACGTACAAAGCGCAGTCGGGCGAGGCGGGCAGCGGCAATGATTGCACCGGCCGCGGTGGCGATGATCTTTATGTCGCGGTGCCGATCGGCACAGTGGTGCGCGACTCCGAAACCAGCGAGCAGCTTGGCGATCTCGTTCGCGAGGGCGATGTGCTGCTTGTGGCGCACGGCGGCAAGGGTGGTTGGGGCAACGCCAAATTCAAGACCAGCACCAATCGCGCGCCGCGCACCTTTGGGCCGGGTCTGCCGGGCGAGAAACGCTCACTCGAGCTCGAGCTCAAGGTCATCGCCGATGTCGGTTTGCTCGGTTTACCGAATGCCGGCAAATCCACCCTCATTCGCGCAGTGTCGTCGGCGCGGCCGAAAGTCGCCGATTATCCCTTCACCACGCTGCACCCGAATCTCGGGGTCGTGTACTGCGGTGAGCATCGCAGTTTCGTGATGGCCGATATCCCGGGGCTCATCGAGGGTGCAGCCGAGGGCGCAGGTCTCGGCATCCGTTTTTTGAAGCATTTGCAGCGCACACGCGTGCTGCTGCATCTTGTTGACATGGCGCCGCTCGACCCCGCAGCCGATCCCGTGAAAGATGCGCGCGCCATCGTCGGCGAGCTCAAAAAATTCTCCAAAGATCTCGCTACCAAGCCGCGCTGGCTGGTGATCAACAAAAGCGATCTGCTGCCGCCCGCCGAGGCCGAGAAAAAAGCCAAGGCGATCGTGCGCTCGCTCCGTCACAAGGGACCGTGGTTTTTGGTCTCGGGCGCGACCGGTGCCGGCACGCGCGATCTCACTGAGGCCGTGATGGGCTTTCTCGAGGAGAAGAATGCCGGAGCGTAACCCCAAGGTTCGAAGGCGACTCGCGGCCGGCAAATTACGGCTGCGGATCTGTGATCTGCGAAATCTTGGGCCGCAGGCCGAGCGCATGCTGGCCGGCGTTGGCATTCGCAGTGTCGAAGATTTGCGGCGCGTCGGCGCCCTCGAGGCCTATCTTGCCGTGCGGCGCAGCGGTCAGACGCGCTCGCTCAATTTGCTGTGGGCACTTGTCGGTGCGCTCGAGCCCTGGCCCGAGGGCAGAGACTGGCGTGAGATTGCCGCCAGCGAGGCCCGCTTGCCGCTGATGCTGCAGGTGGAAGGAAGCGAGGAGGGGGGGCGCGAAGAGCCCGTATGGGTGCCGGGCTTGCCCTTCGAGGCAAAGAAAACCCCGCGCTGAAACCATCAGCGCGGGGTCGCTTTCGATCGAATTTATTTGCCGGCGAGCTTCTTCAGCTTGGCTGCAAGGCGCGACTTGTGACGAGCGGCCTTGTTCTTGTGCACGAGACCCTTGTTGACCATGGCGTCGACCGTGGAAGTGGCCTTGCGATAGGCCGCCGGAGCGTCCTTGTCACCCTTGGCGATGGCCTCGCCCGCATCGCGAATGGCAGAGCGGGAGCGGGAACGCAGGGCGACATTGCGCGCGCGGTGCTTGACGGCTTGGCGGGCGGCTTTCTCGGCGGACTTGGTATTGGCCACGTAGGGTGCTCGGGTCGGTAAAAAGGCGCGTATTTTCGTGTCGGGACGGGGGGTTGTCAACGCTGATTCGGGGCGGCTCCGGTATAGTTCGCCCGGCTTCTATGAGTCGCGCGATTTTCAAGAGCACCTCGGTGGTGGGCCTCACCACGCTGTTGTCCCGGGTCACCGGTCTGCTGCGCGATATGGTCTATTCGCAGGCCTTTGGCGCCGGCACGCTGATGGACGCCTTTCTGGTGGCCTTCAAGATCCCGAACTTCCTGCGTCGACTGTTCGCCGAGGGCGCTTTCTCGCAGTCGTTCGTGCCCGTGATCAGCGAATACAAGGTGCGCCGCGAGCAGGCCGAAGTGCGCGAACTCGTCGGCGGGGTGGTCGGGACGCTCGGCGGGGTGCTGTTCGGGGTCACGCTCATCGGGGTGGTCGCGGCGCCGCTCATCATCTTGTTGTTTGCGCCCGGCTTCACGCAGGAGGCCGGCAAGTACGAACTCGCCGTCGACATGCTGCGCTGGACCTTCCCGTATCTGTTCTTCATTTCTTTGACAGCGCTCTTCAGCGGTGTGCTCAATAGTTATGGTCGCTTCGCCGTGCCGGCCTTCACGCAGGTGGTGATGAACCTGGTGATGATCTTGTTCGCAATCAGTATCGCCACGCACTCGGACAACCCCGGCATTGTGCTCGCGATCGGGGTGTTTGTTTCGGGTGTTGCGCAGGTGCTGGTTCAATTGCCCTCGGTGGCCAAGCTCGGCCTGCTGGCGAGACCGCGTTGGCAGCCCGCCGCCGAAGGCGTGCGCCGCATCGGCAAACTGATGGTGCCCGGCATCATCGGTTCATCGATGGCGCAGATCAGTTTGCTGCTCGATATTTTGATCGCCTCGTTTCTGGTGACGGGCAGCATTGCCTGGCTCTATTACGCCGATCGACTGATGGAGTTCGCACTCGGCGTGTTCAGCATTGCGCTCGCCACCGTGATTTTGCCGCGGCTTTCCTCGCAGCATTCCGCGGGCGATACCGAGCGTTTTTCGGCAACGCTCGATTGGTCGCTGCGACTCGTGATCGTGGTGGTCGTTCCGGCGGCAGTGGGTTTGCTGGTGTTGGCCGGGCCCATCACCGCCACAATCTTTGGTTATGGCGAGTTTTCGGCGCGCGATGTGCAGATGACGCAGTACGGTCTGATGGCCTATTCCTGGGGTCTGATCGGGTTCAGTTTGGTCAAAGTATTGGCTCCGGGCTACTTCGCGCGACAAGACACCAAAACCCCGGTGCGGGTCGGCTTGATCGCGCTTGCGGTCAACATGGCACTGAATGTGGGAGTGGTGCTGCCCGCGCATTACGCAGGTTTTGCCACGCCGTTCGTGCTGCTCGCGACCTCGACCTGCATCTCTGCGGCGGTGAACAGTTTCTTGTTGTGGCGCGGCCTGCGTCGCGATGGTGTGTATCGCCCTGCAGCGGGCTGGCACGCTTTGCTGCTGCGAGTGCTGCTTGCCAATCTCGCGATGGCGCTGGTGCTTGTCGGGTTGGCGCCAGCCCTCGAGAGCTGGCTCGCGGCCTCGCCTGCGGTGCGGGCACTGCGCCTTGCGGGCTGTATCGGTGCCGGGGCGTTCGTCTACGCGGCCGTGCTCGGGCTGCTCGGTCTGCGGCCGAAGGACCTGCGATGAAGCTGCTGCGAGGGACCAAACGGATGCCTGCGGCCCTGCGAGGTGGCGTACTGACGCTCGGCAGTTTTGATGGTCTGCATCGCGGGCATCGTGAGCTCATCGCACACACGCTAGCCCAAGCGCGGACGACCGGTCGACCGGCCTTGATGCTCAGCTTCGAGCCCATGCCGCGCGAATTTTTGAACGCCGACTCGCCCCCTGCGCGCCTGACCAATTTCCGCGAGCGCTGGCGCCTGCTCGAGGGCAGCGGGCTCGATGCGCTCATCGTGCTGCGCTTCGATGCCGCGCTGCGTTCCCTCTCGGGCAGCGACTTTCTTCGTCTTTTGGTCGAAGACCTTGGGGTCACGGGCATCGTGGTGGGTCACGACTTTCGCTTCGGGCGGCATGGCGAGGCGAACGCCGCCTTTTTGCAGGCCGCCGGGACGAGTCATGGTTTCACGGTCGAGGTGCTTGATCCTGTGCGGGTCGGTGAAGAGCGGGTCAGCAGCTCGCTCGTGCGCGAGGCGCTCGAGGCGTTTGATCTTGCGCGCGCCGGGCGCCTGCTTGGCAGGCCCTACTCGATGCGCGGTCGGGTGGTACGCGGGCAGCAACTCGGCCGCACACTCGGCTTCCCGACGGCTAACATTCGTCTGCGGCGGCGACGCATCCCCTTCGGGGGCATCTTTGCCGTGCGGGTCCATGGCATTGCCCCGACGCCGATGGGTGGGGTGGCAAGCCTTGGCACTCGCCCCACGGTGGGTGGTATCGAACCTTTGCTCGAAACCGTGGTGTTCGATTTTTCCGGTGACCTTTATGGTCGCGAACTCGAGGTCGAATTCGTCGCTCACCTGCGCGGCGAAGTGCGCTTCGAGAGCGTCGAGTTGATGATGGTGCAGATGCAGGTGGATGCGCGCGAGGCGCGCGAACTGGTGAACAAGACGTGACCGACTACAAGCAGACAGTCAATTTGCCGCAGACCGAATTCCCCATGAAGGCGGATCTCGCGGCGCGCGAGCCGGGCTTCGTGGAGCGCTGGCAGAAAGACGACACCTACGGGCGCCTGCGCGAGATTGCGCGCGGCCGGCCGCGTTTCGTGTTGCACGATGGGCCGCCGTACGCCAACGGCAGCATTCACATCGGCCACGCCCTCAACAAAATCCTCAAAGATATTATCGTCAAGTCGCGCACCCTCGACGGGTATGACGCGCCCTACATCCCGGGCTGGGACTGCCACGGCCTGCCGATCGAGCTCGCAGTCGAAAAAAAGCACGGTCGCCCGGGCCAAAAGCTCGACGTGAACGCCTTTCGCGCAGCCTGTAGGGCCTTTGCGGCAGAGCAGATCGACCTGCAGCGCACCGATTTCAAACGACTCGGCGTGCTCGGCGATTGGGATCGGCCGTATCGCACCATGGATTTCAGCTTCGAGGCCGAGCAGATGCGGGCCTTCGGGCGCATCGTGCGCAATGGGCATCTCTACAAAGGCGCGAAGCCGGTGCACTGGTGTCTCGACTGCCGCTCGGCTTTGGCCGAGGCCGAGGTCGAGTATGAAGACAAGACCTCGCCAGCCATCGATGTCGCCTTCGCTTTCAAAGATTTGACGGCTTTTGGCGAACGCACGGGCGTGTCCCCGGCGCTGCTCGGCGCCGATGGCGTATCGATCGTGATCTGGACCACCACGCCTTGGACGCTGCCGGCGAACGAAGCGGTCGCCGTGGGCGCGGCAATCGACTATGCGCTCGTGCGACTGCCCACGAGGCTTTTGGTGCTGGCGAACGATCTCGTGGCCGCGGCGAGCAAACGTTACGGCGTCGCCGAGGTCGAGGTGCTCGCACGCTTTCCGGGCAGTGCGCTCGAAGGGCTCAAGCTGCAGCATCCGTTCCTCGACAAGCAGGTGCCGGTGATCACTGGCGATCACGTCACGCTCGAGGCCGGTACCGGTGCCGTGCACACGGCGCCCGCGCACGGCCAGGAAGATTTTGCGGTCGGTCAAAGATATGGCCTGCCCGTGCATAACCCGGTGGGCGGCGATGGCCGATTCATTGCCGGCACGCTGATCGTCGAGGGACTCAAGATCGATGAGGGTGGCGAGCGTGTGATCGCGCTCATGCGCGAGCGCGGCACCTTGATCCATCACGCGCCTTATCAGCACAGCTATCCGCACTGCTGGCGTCACAAGACGCCGGTGATCTTCCGCGCGACGCCGCAGTGGTTCATCAGCATGGATCAAAAAGGTCTGCGTGCGCAGGCGCTCGCCGACATCAAAAACGTGCAATGGACACCTTCATGGGGTGAGCAGCGCATCACCGGCATGATCGAGAATCGTCCGGACTGGTGTATTTCTCGGCAACGCACCTGGGGTGTGCCGATTCCGTTGTTCGTGCACAAAGTCACGGGCGAGTTGCATCCGCAAACCCTCGATCTCATTGCTCGGGCAGCCGACAAAGTGGAGCAGGGCGGTATCGAGGCGTGGTTCGCGCTAGCCCCGGCGGAGTTGCTCGGTGCCGAGGCCGACCACTACGACAAGGTCAATGACGTCATGGATGTCTGGGCCGACTCGGGGCTCTCATTCGAATGCGTGGCGGCGCAGCGTCCGGAAATTGCCGGTCCCGTCGATCTTTATCTCGAAGGTTCGGATCAGCATCGCGGTTGGTTCCACTCATCGCTGCTCATGTCCGAGGCGCTCTACGCGCGCGCTCCGTACAGGGGCGTGCTCACGCACGGCTTCACGGTCGATGACAAGGGCCGCAAGATGTCGAAGTCGCTGGGCAACGTCATCGCCCCGCAAAAAGTAATGCAGAGTCTCGGCGCCGATGTGCTGCGGCTGTGGGTGGCCTCGACCGACTACGCCAACGAAATGAGCGTGTCGGATGAAATTCTGAAGCGCATGTCGGACAGTTATCGTCGTATCCGCAACACCGTGCGCTTTTTGCTCGGTAACCTCGCAGGCTTCGATCCCGTGCGCGATGCCGTACCGGTCGCCGAGATGGTCGCACTCGATCGCTGGGCCTTGCGGCGTACGCGCGAACTGCAAGATGAAATTATTGCCGCCTACCGCAACTACGAGTTCCACCTCGTCTACCAGAAGGTGCACGGCTTCTGCGTGACCGAGCTCGGTGGCTGCTATCTCGATGTGCTCAAAGACCGGCTCTACACCACGCCCGTGCGCAGTCACGCACGGCGCTCGGCACAGACTGCGATGTATCACATCGTCGAAGCCATGGTGCGCTGGCTCGCGCCCGTGCTCTCGTTTACCGCCGAAGAAATCTGGGCGCATTTGCCCGGAAAACGCGAGGCCTCGGTGTTCCACGCCCTGTGGCACGCGTTGCCCGAGGTGCCGGCAGAGAACATCGACTGGGAGGCGCTGCTCGCCCTGCGCGCCGAGGTTACGCGCGAGCTCGAGCGCTTGCGCGAGGCCGGCGAGATCGGTTCGCCGCTTGAAGCCGAGGTCGATATTCTTTGTCCGGCTACCGAGCACGCGCGCTATGCAGTGCTCGGTGATGAACTGCGATTTTTCTTCATCACTTCCGCGGCACGCGTGCTGGTCGATACCAGCGTCGAAAGCCGCAACGTACGCGTACGACCGACCGCGGCGCCGAAGTGTGTGCGCTGCTGGCATCGTCGCGAAGATGTCGGCAGTCACGCCGAGCACCCCGAGCTCTGCGGCCGCTGCGTCACCAATGTCTCTGGTGCGGGCGAAGAGCGTCACTGCGCATGAGCGAGACCGCAAAACCCCAGTCGTTGCGCGAGGCAATGCGTGCAGTCAGCGTGCGCGAGTGCGGCTGGCGCTGGCTGTTGTTGACTGTGCTGTTGATCATCGCCGATCAGTGGAGCAAGGGTTGGATCGAGGTCAATTATTTGCTCGGCGAATTCACGCCAGTATTTTTTTGGCTCGATATCACTCGGCTGCATAACCCTGGCGCGGCGTTCAGCTTTCTGGCCGGGGCGGGCGGTTGGCAGCGGCATTTTTTGAGCGCGCTCTCAGTGGTCGTTACCGTGTTGCTGCTGATCTGGCTGCGCACGCTACATGCGCGGCGCGAGGGTATTCTCTCGGCAGCGCTTGCGCTCGTGATCGCCGGGGCAATCGGCAACGTGATCGATCGCATCGAGCACGGCTACGTGGTCGACTTCATCCACGTGCACTGGCAGCAGGCCTATTTTCCGGCTTTCAACATTGCCGATTCCGCCATCACGGTGGGTGCCGTGCTTCTCATCTGGGACGCGTTCGGCGACCGGCGACGGAGTCGCGGGGCAGGGAGCACACCATGAAAATTCTGCTCGCTAATCCGCGCGGGTTTTGTGCCGGGGTGGACCGCGCCATCGAGATCGTCGAGCGCGCGATCACGCTCTTTGGAGCGCCGATCCACGTGCGTCACGAGGTGGTGCACAACCGTTATGTTGTCGAGCGTTTGCGACAGATGGGCGCGGTGTTCGTCGAAGAGCTCGACGAAGTACCCGATGGCGCAACGGTCATTTTCTCGGCGCACGGCGTTTCGTCGGCGGTCGAAGACGAGGCAAAGCGTCGTGCGCTCAATGTATTCGATGCGACTTGTCCGCTCGTGACCAAAGTTCACATGGAAGTGCGTCGCTATGCCCGCGACGCCCGCGAGGTGATCCTCATCGGCCACGACGGTCACCCCGAGGTGGAGGGTACGCTCGGTCGATTCGACACCTCGTTCGGCGGTTGCATCCATCTGATCGAGTCGGTGGAGGATGCCGAGCGGATCGAGGTCAAAGATCCCTCAAAGCTCGCCTTCGTGACACAGACGACGCTTTCGGTCGACGATACGGCCGAGATCGTCGATGTCTTGCGTCGGCGATTTCCCGAGCTCGCAAGCCCGCGCAAAGAAGATATTTGCTACGCCACGCAGAATCGGCAAGATGCTGTCAAAGATTTGCTGCGCGAGGCAGATGTGCTGGTGGTGGTCGGCTCGCGCGAAAGCTCGAATTCGAACCGGCTCGTCGAGCTTGGCAATCGCGGCGGCGTTCCGTCTTATCTCGTCGACGGGGCGGCCGATCTGCAGCGCGTGTGGTTCGTGGGCAAGCGTTGCGTCGGGCTCTCGGCCGGCGCCTCGGCCCCCGAAGTGCTGGTGCGCGAGGTGATCGAGCGTCTCAAGGAGTGGGGGGCAGAGGCTCCCCGCGAGCTCGCAGGTCGCGAGGAGCAAGTCGTTTTCGGACTCCCGCGGGAGCTGCGCGTGGCCCGTCTCGGGTAGCTGCCCTATACTTCGGCGTCATGAATTCGTCACACCTCGACACGGTTAACGAGCGCCTGCGCGGCTGCGGCATCCTGCCCACGGCGCAACGGGTGCGCATTGCGAGCGTGCTGCTTGCGGCGCCGCAGCACCTGACGGCTGATCAAATCCTGGCTGAACTGCGAAACCGCGGCGAAAAAGTCTCCAAGGCGACGGTCTATAACACCCTCAATTTGCTCGCCGGCAAAGGGGTTATCCGCCAGCTCGCCGTCGATGGCGATCGCGCCTGGTTCGACTCGAACACCGCTCCGCACTTCCATTTTCAGGACGTCGACACCGGCGCCCTGACCGATTTGCCCCCCGAAACCGTGCGTTTCGAGCAGCTGCCGCCGCCCCCGGCGGGCATGGAATACGCGGGCATTGAACTTTTCATCCGCTTGCGACGCGTTTAAGATGCCCGCCCCGGCGTCCTGCCGGGCCCGTTGCCGGGATAGCTCAGTTGGTAGAGCGGCGCATTCGTAATGCGTAGGTCGTAGGTTCGAATCCTATTCCCGGCACCATTTTTATTTAAAAACCGCCCGCTTTCTGCCGTGGCTAATCTGCTGCTCACAGCGGTACGAAATGCACTTTGAAAATCAGTGCGCCGTAATCATCATTCTTTGCTTCAGCCAATAGGCGTGAATGACTCTGACCGTATCGCCGAGGGTCGCCGCAAACTCCCGATGCTTCTCCAGCGAGTGCTTTGCACGCATCAACTCTTTGAGCCCTGCCTCGGTGCCGTAGAGTTTGAGCACTTCGAAGAGCTTGGGGTCTTTCTCGACTAGCGGCTGCCAGTGCTCCTGATCGAGTGCCACGCCCGTCATGAAGCCCAAACACCACTCATCGATGATGGGTATGGGATCGCCGTGATTCGGGTTCTCCATCAACAACGGTGCGTAGTCTTCGGGGGTCTCGCTGAGTGTGCGGGCGATGCTGTTCATGTGCCGTATCAACCACATGAAGACACGTTGCGCCTCCGCAGGGTTTTTGAACTTGGGCATCGCCTTGCCGTCCTCCATATCCCAGACGAAGGGCAGCCATTGGTTCGGCAGTAGAGTTCGCGGGCCGACAACCACGGCCGTGAGATACCCATCAAGCATTGCGATATCCATCGCATTCTCGAGGCCTGATTTCTCCATTAAAAAATCGTCGAGCTTGTCGAGCTCAGCCTCTGACAAGGGGTCGGGACTCATCGGCAGTGACTTGCTCATCTGCGTTATTGTACGCAGGTCGGTCGGCGCAGTTTTTGCGTTAGCCTTGCCGCCATGACTGGCCGTCGTCTGATTTACGGGGAGATCGCCGATGAAGACCAAAGCCGCAGTCGCCTGGAAGGCCGCAGAGCCGTTGACCATCGAGACAGTGGATCTTGATGGGCCGACCTGGGGTGAGGTGCTGGTCGAAATCAAGGCGACGGGCATCTGCCACACCGACTACTACACGCTGAGCGGGGCCGATCCGGAAGGGCTTTTCCCCGCGATTCTCGGTCACGAAGGCGCAGGCATCGTGGTCGAGGTGGGTCCTGGCGTCAAATCATTGAAGGCCGGCGATCACGTGATCCCGCTCTACACGCCCGAATGTCGGCAGTGCAAGTTTTGTCTCAGCCGCAAGACAAATCTGTGCCAGGCGATTCGCGGGACTCAGGGCAAGGGGCTGATGCCCGATTCGACCAGCCGTTTTTCGCGTGCTGGCCAGCCCATTCTTCACTACATGGGCACGAGCACGTTCAGCAATTACACCGTGGTGCCGGAGATTGCGCTCGCGAAGATTCGCGAAGACGCGCCCTTCGACAAGGTGTGCTACATCGGCTGCGGTGTCACCACAGGGCTTGGCGCTGTGCTCTTCACGGCCGGCGTGGAGGCGGGTGCCAACGTCGCGGTCTTCGGGCTCGGCGGCATCGGGCTCAATGTTATTCAAGGTGCGCGCATGGTGGGCGCCGACAAGATCATCGGCATCGATATCAACCCCAAACGCGAGGCGATGGCGCGTAAGTTTGGCATGACGCATTTTCTGAATCCCAAAGATCACCCCAACATCGTCGATACCATCGTGCAACTGACCGATGGCGGCGCGGATTTCAGCTTCGAGTGCATTGGCAACACCAAGGTGATGCGGCAAGCGCTCGAATGCACCCACAAAGGCTGGGGTCGCAGCATCATTATCGGCGTGGCGGAAGCCGGCGCGGAAATCAGCACGCGTCCGTTTCAGCTCGTGACCGGCCGCAAGTGGGAAGGTTCTGCCTTCGGTGGTGCGCGGGGCCGCACCGACGTGCCCAAGATCGTCGACTGGTACATGGATGGCAAGATCGATATCGACAGTCTGATCACCCACAAACTCAAACTCGAGGACATCAACGAGGGCTTCGCGTTGATGAAGCGTGGCGAGTCGATCCGCTCCGTCGTCGAGTTTTGAGATGGCGCTCGAAGCTCTTGAGCTACTGAGCGAGCACGGATCGTTCGGTGGCACGCAGCGTTTCTACCAGCACGTCGCGGTGGGGAAGATCGGTCTGCCGATGCGTTTTGCGCTGTATTTGCCGCCTGTTTTAGTTCAAGAGACCGTCGAGAGAGCGCACAAAGTTCCGCTCCTCATCTATCTTGCAGGCCTGACCTGCACCGAAGAAACCGCCACCATGAAAGCCGGGGCGCAACGCGTGGCCGCCGAGCTTGGTCTGGCGTTGCTCTTCCCCGATACGAGCCCGCGGCACACCGGCATCGAAGGCGAGAATCGCGACTGGGACTTCGGTACCGCAGCGAGCTTCTACCTCGATGCCACTCAAGACCCCTGGGCCAAGCATTGGCGCATGGAAAGCTATTTGATCAAAGAATTGATTCCGGGTGTCGTCGATCGATTCGGACTCGATGCGGCTCGGCTTGCGATCATGGGTCACTCGATGGGCGGGCACGGCGCGCTGACTCTGGCCCTGCGGCATCCCGGCATGTTCCGCAGTGTGTCGGCCTTGGCGCCCATTTGTGCACCGACGCATTGCCCGTGGGGCCGCAAGGCTTTCACGGGCTATCTCGGTGCCAACGAAGCGAACTGGCTGGCGCATGACGCCAGTGCGTTGATGGCCGCACAAACCGCCGCGCCGTTCCCGGACGGAATTTTGATCGATCAGGGTCTCGCCGATCGATTTTTGGTCGAGCAGTTGCACCCCGAGAGGTTCGAGGCGGCGTGTGCAAAGGTCGGCCAAGCCTTGACCCTCCGTCGTCATCAAGGTTACGACCACGGCTATTACTTCATCTCGACTTTCATTGAGGATCACCTGCGGCATCACGCCGCTATGGTCCAGCGCTAGTTCCCGAAGCTTTATCCGAAGACGTGATAATGAAATGCAGTCACCGAGACGACTTATTCAGCCGGATACCATTCGTTGATCTTGGCGCGGATCGCGGCGTTGAATTCTGGATAGAACTCTGACGAGGGATGCGTGAAGTCATGCGCGCCCTCACGGTCGGCTTCCCTTCGCCCGGCATGTTGGGGTCGGAGGTCAAATTCACCGAGGGCAGTGTGTCGTCGCTGTCGGGGTTCGATGAGGAGTCAACGCTTCTGCAGGTATCGATTCCGATCCAGCACGGTAATTCTGGTGGCCCGGTGATGTCTTATTCCGGTCGCGTGCTGGGCGTGATCGAGGCCTCGATCGATGAAGACGGCGAGGGTAATCCCATGCAACACACCAACTTCGCGCGTAACGCGCGGGTGGCCTCATTGTTGCTGCCCTCGCAGTTATCTTTGCCCCGGCTGCCTGCGCCCGCCACGCGCGAAGAGGCCGTGGCTCGGGCGATGAAGGCGGTGTGTCAGGTGGAGGTTGAGTAGTCAATGTATTATCGCGGGCGATGCGCATGAGCCGAAATCTCATGCATCCGGGTATGCATCTTTTCAAGGAATCTTTCGTAGCTGCGTGAGTTCATATCGCGATTGGTTCAGTTCCCATGTCAGACGAAGAAACAAAGCGTCATCGCCGTTGACCCAAAGATTGGCGACGGGCCACTGCGGTTGGCAGCGCAGCTGGTAATGACGTCCCGCAAATTCGCCCGCTTCGACGCGGATCGTTTCGTCACCCAAGTAAGCGACCTCGATGGCCGACGGATAGGCCAAAAGGCCCGATTCACCATTGGCCGATTTCGAGTTGGTGTAGCCGTCACCAGCGGATGCAAGCCGAGATAGTCGAGCGGCTGCGCCAAGGCGATCAGTTCGTCGACTTGACCATGCGCTGCGGTCATGCCGCGATACGCTAGTCCTCGCGCCGTAGTGGTATAGGTCATCGAACCACTCGCGCCCGGATTCACCCGCAGCGCTGAAATAGGTAATCGTACCGGCCAAGGCTCGCATCGTTGCGCTCAAGAAAAACGTCGGACCACAGAGTGTATCGGACTCGATCGCCGTCAACGCGCTTTGAGGCTGGCACGGATTTCGTCGAGTGCTGCCGGGTCTTCTATGGTCGCCGGAATTTCGTAGGGTCTGCCGTCGGCGATGGCGCGCATCGTTGCCCGCAAGACTTTTCCGGAGCGCGTCTTTGGCAATCGCGCCACCACATGGCAGCGCTGAAAGCTCGCGACAGGCCCGACCTCTTCGCGCACGCGGGTGATCAACTCTGCGCTGACTTCTGCGACGGTCCGCGTGATGCCTGTTTTCAGTACCACGAGACCGACGGGCACCGTACCTTTGAGCGCATCGGCGACGCCTATCACCGCGCACTCGGCGACGGCTGCGTGTCCGGCGATGGCTTGCTCGAGTTCGCCCGTCGAGAGCCGATGCCCGGCGACGTTGATGACGTCATCGATACGACCCATTACGAAGACGTAGCCATCCTCATCGAGATAGCCGCCATCGCCGGTCCGGTAGTAACCCGGATGCTCGCGCAGATAGGCGTCAAAGAATCCCTGCTCGTTGTTCCAGAGCGAGGGCAGGCAGCCGGGCGGCAAAGGCAGGCGTACGGCCAGCGAGCCCTGTGCGCCGGTGGGCAGGGGTTGATTATCGGCATCGAGCACATCGAGGGTATACCCGGGCAATGGCAGAGTCGGGCTGCCGGGTTTCACGGGCGTGGGTTCAAAACCCAGACCGTTAGCGACCATCGGCCAGCCGGTCTCGGTTTGCCACCAGTGATCGACGATGGGAATGCGCAGCAGCTCGCCGGCCCAGCGCACGGTATCGGGATCTGCGCGCTCGCCCGCCAAAAACAGCGCACGCAGCGAGTCGAGTTTGCTCGAACGCATCAGCAGGCCCTGCGGGTCTTCGCGCTTGATGGCACGCAGGGCGGTCGGTGCCGTGAACAAAGTATTCACGCGATGTCGTTCGACGACTCGCCAATAGGTGCCTGCATCGGGTGTGCCGACGGGCTTGCCTTCGAACAGCACGGTCGTGCAGCCATGCACCAAGGGACCGTAGACGATGTACGAGTGTCCGACCACCCAGCCAATGTCGGAAGCCGCCCAGAAAGTTTCGCCCGGCGCGGTGTCGAACACATATTGCATCGACCACTCGAGCGCCACGAGATAGCCGCCGGTGTCACGCACGACGCCCTTGGGTTTGCCTGTGGTGCCCGAGGTATAGAGCACATAAAGCGGCGCGTGGGCGGGCATCGAGACGGGTGCTGCGGCAGGCGCGCGGTCAATGAAATCGCGCCAATCGAGATCAAGACCGGGTCGCAGCGCTGCGGGCGACTGCTCGCGTTGCAGCACAACGCAATGCGCAGGCTTGTGGGCCGCGAGATCGAGCGCGCGGACGAGCAGGCTGTGATAGTCGACTATGCGACCGGGCTCCAGCCCGCATGAGGCAGACAGCACAACTCGTGGTGCGGCGTCATCGATGCGCACGGCGAGTTCGCGCGCGGCAAACCCACCGAACACGACCGAGTGGATTGCACCGAGACGGGCGCAGGCCAGCATGGCGAACACCGCTTCGGGCACCATCGGCATGTACAGAATCACCCGATCGCCGGCGACGACGCCCAATCTTTGAAGGGCACCGGCGACTCGGGCGACCTCGTCGCGGAGTTCGCGATAGGTGTAGCGCGATTCGCTACCGGTGATGGCGCTGACCTGCACGAGCGCGACTTGCTCGCCGCGTCCGGCCTCGAGGTGACGATCGACGGCGTTATAGCAGGCGTTCAGTTGACCA